>Ga0134099_1000461_pt1 | contig 48103 bp, 56 predicted proteins | sample 10_taG_2_FD_105482 | JGI IMG/M metagenome (GOLD analysis project Ga0134099, IMG submission 105482) | Switchgrass degrading microbial communities from high solid loading bioreactors in New Hampshire, USA - 10_41_5_180_A2 metaG | ecosystem: Engineered > Bioreactor > Semi-continuous > Anaerobic >...
CCGGGTGCCACCCTGGCTGACAAACCATATGGGGGATGCTTGTTGTAAAGGGCGTGACCGGAGTGGTAATTTCAGGAAGTCATCTTATCTTCAAATCCCTACAGTAAATTAACTCTATCTTAAAAAGCCGTATAAGTTGACACATGGCATTATGCTGTGTTAAAATAAGACGGTTACCGCACATGGAAAGGGTTTTAAATGCGCCTGTCGCTCCCTTTCATGGCGAGTCGGGTTAGAGGAGGTGCTTATTGTGTACGCTATTATTGAAACAGGCGGAAAACAGTACAGAGTACAGGAAGGCGATGTTCTCTTTCTTGAGAAGCTTTCTTCAGAAGAAGGACAGACTGTTGTTTTCGACAGGGTGCTTGCTGTATCGGAAGGCGAAGAATTAAAGGTAGGTACACCCGTTGTGGAAGGAGCTTCTGTAACTGCCAGGGTACTTGGCCATGGCAAGGGAAAGAAGATTATAGTCTTCAAGTATAAACCGAAGAAGAATTACAGAAGAAAACAGGGACACAGACAGCCTTACACAAAAGTACAGATTGAAAAGATTAATGCGTAATGATTAGAGCGGTTATTTATCATGATACCCATGGTAAAATAAAGGGATTCAGGGTTGAGGGACATGCAGGCTACAGCGCCGCAGGACAGGATATAGTTTGTTCGGCGGTATCGGCCATAGTCTTTACCGCACTGGGCGGGCTGGATGAACTGGCCGGTTTTAAAAATTATACCGAACAGGATGGCTTTATTGAATGCTATGTCCCGGACAGTCTCGGAGAAACCGAAAGTTATATAACCGATGTAATACTGAAAACCATGGAGATAGGGTTAAGACAAATAGAAGCTGATTACGGCGAATATATACGGATAAGATATGAGGAGGTGTGAACCGATGGTAAGAGTAAATCTTCAGCTGTTTGCACAGAAAAAGGGAGTAGGAAGCACCAAGAACGGCCGCGACAGTGAATCCAAGCGACTTGGTGTCAAAAGGGCAGACGGTCAGTTTGTAAAGGCTGGAAACATCCTGGTAAGACAGAGAGGAACTAAAATTCATCCCGGAGATAATGTAGGAAGAGGTTCAGACGATACCTTATTTGCAAAGATAGACGGCATTGTTAAGTTTGAACGTTTGGGTAAGGACAGGAAAAAGGTCAGTGTTATTGCACAGTAAATAAAAGAATTGTTTAACGGGGGCGAGAAATCGTCCTCTTTTTGTCTGTGCAATAATGTCTGCACTTCGGATGCGAAAAAATTTGTTTAAGCGCCTGCATTTTGGTATAAAATTTTAAAAGGTGTATAACGGGAAAAGATATGGAGGCAGCATGTTTATAGATATTGCGGAGATTTATGTAAAGGCAGGAGACGGAGGAAACGGAGCCGTTTCCTTTCGACGGGAAAAATATGTTCCCGCTGGCGGACCCGACGGCGGTGACGGTGGTGACGGCGGCAATGTAATATTAAAGGCCGACAAACACCTGCGTTCCCTTTCGGATTTTCGTTACCGCAGGCATTACAAAGCGGAAAGAGGCCAGAACGGGGGCAGCCAGAAATGCTCCGGCAGGAAAGGTGAAGACCTGGTTATCAAAGTCCCCTGCGGAACCATTGTAAGGGACAGGGAAACAGGCCTCATTATTGCAGATCTTGTGGAAGACGGTCAGACTGCCGTTGTTGCAAAAGGCGGTATAGGAGGGAAGGGGAATGTACATTTCGCGACCCCTACCAGGCAGGCGCCGAATTTTGCGAAAAACGGCACTCCCGGTGAAGAAAAATGGATTATCCTTGAACTGAAGCTTTTGGCAGATGTCGGTCTGATTGGCTATCCAAATGTAGGAAAGTCAACGCTTCTGTCGCAGGTATCGTCGGCAAGGCCCAAAATTGCGAACTATCCATTTACCACGCTGACACCAAACCTGGGTGTTGTATCAATGGGTGAAGGTGAAAGCTTTGTAATGGCCGATATCCCGGGGTTGATTGAAGGGGCGCACAAGGGCGTAGGCCTGGGGCATGACTTCCTGAGACATGTGGAAAGAACCCGGATGCTTATACATGTTGTTGATGTTGCTGCCCTTGAAGGACGTAATCCCGTTGATGATTTTCATGTTATAAACATGGAACTGAAGAAGTATAATGAGACGCTGGCCGGAAGACCGCAGGTTGTTGCGGCAAATAAGATTGATGTGGCTGATGAAAAAACGGTAAAAGATTTTACTGAAACCATGGAAGGTCTCGGGTATAAAGTGTTTCCAATAAGTGCAGCAACGGGCCGCGGGGTCAGGGAACTGATTAATTATGTTTATGAAATGCTTAAAACATTGCCGGAACCTGAAATTTTTGTGCCTGAAGCGTCTGAGACCGTATACAGGGCTGAGGAAGAAGACTTTACCGTTGAAATTGAAGACGGCGTTTATGTCGTAGACGGTCCCTGGATCAGGAACCTGCTGAGGGGGATTAACTTTGACGACAGGGAATCGCTGCAGTATTTCCAGCGTGCGCTGAAACGCAAAGGCGTTATTCAGGCCCTGGAGGATAAGGGAATCCGTGAAGGGGATACCGTACGGATTGCAGACGGCATGGAATTTGATTATGTGCCGTAAAAAGGAGTCATATTGCAAACGATTAAACATAATGTATACCGGGGAGCTGATCGAAAATTGCTGACAGGTAAACAGAGGAGTTACCTCAGAAGTCTTGCAAACGATATTCCCGCCATATTCCAGATTGGAAAAGGCGGAATTACAGATAACGTAATAAAACAGTTTGATGAAGCCCTTGAAGCCCGGGAGCTTGTTAAGGGAACGGTTCTGAAAAACTCGGAATTCACTGCAAGGGAAGCGTGTGAAGAGCTGGCCGCTGCGCTGGGAGCCGAAATTGTCCAGGTTATCGGTAATCGTTTTGTTCTTTACAGGGAATCAAGGGAAAACAAGGTCATTCAGCTGCCTTAACGGCAGCTTTCTGTTTTTGAAGTGTTATTTCATTATTATTAACTCCTGGAAGAATATATTGTCACTTACCGTTGTTTTTAAATGGGCATGCGGGTACAGGGACAGGATTTTCCTCAGATAATACAGTCCTAATCCCCTGTTGTTTCCCTTTGTCGAAAATCCCCGCTCGTATATCAGTTCCGGGTCAGGTAAACTGCAGTACGTATTGCCAATCAGTATTGAAGTGTGGGTATTATCCGAATCCATTCCCAGATGAAGTTCGTTGTCCTGTGAATTCTCACAGGCTTCTATGGCATTGTCAAGCAGAATGCCTATTATTTTTACAAGGTCGGCGGGATCGATATTGCTGATTTCAATTTTACTGAATATATTTATGAACAATTTTATATTTTTTGCCGCAGCCTGGTTCAGTTTCGAGAATATAATGCCTTTCAGTGCCGGATTCTGAATAAACTTTAAAGATGTCAGAAAGCTGTAATTCAAATTTCTGCAATAATCTTTCAGGACATGGTTATTCAGGTAATCACGCAGTTCTGAAAAACGGTTGTCGTACAAGTATCCGTTAATAGACAAAAGAATATTCGAAAAATTATGCTTCAGGCCTGCCAAATCATCGCATTCATTTTCTATTTGCCTTATGTACCTGCTTAGCCTTGCACAGTCCCTGGTTTTCTGTTCAAACCGTTCCTTGCTTTTCAGGGATAAAACATATGTCAGAAATATAAAGACTAACATTCTGAAACTCAAATTTGCAAGATTGGTTTTGTGGAAGTTCTCATTTATCAGGAGAAAATAAAAATTCAGCGCAGCGTTGATTAAAGCGAAAAACAGGATACTGCAGATATTGCTGCCTGCCGGCTTTTTATTTGCAGGCCTTTTTTTAATCAGTTCCGCAATTGCTGTTACCAGTGCGGCAAAGACAAGAGAGAACAGATTTTTTACAGCCGTGTATAAAAAACCTGCTTTCGGACCCTGAAGGTTGAAAAACTGTGCCAGGAGTTCGCCGAACAAAATTATTATATCGCTTAACATTGATAGAGCGAATGCTTCGGCCGTACCAAACCGGTAAAAATAACAGGTACAGGCCGGAAAAAGGAATAATGTTACAGGATAATATAAAAAGGGCTCCCGTATAACGGTATGTACTGAAAAATAAATAAGTGACATTAAGGAAAGATAACTGAAATATAGCCTGGCTGACCTTCTGATATGTTTTGCCCCGAGATATTCAACCATAATCAGATGGATTAAAGAGCAGGTGAAAGCTGTAATCATTATGTCAGAGGCTGACATGGGATAATAACTCCTTCCATTTTGATCTTGACACGTCACAGATTTTACCGTCCTCCATAATAACTGAATAACATTGCCTGTTTCTGAAAAACCTTTTTATAAACCTGGTATTAATTATAAATGAACGGTGGCAATGGAAAAAACGGCTGTCCAGGGATTTCATCAGATCTTTCATCGTATGGCGGAAAGCAATGCAGGTATTGTCAGTCAGTATACAGTAAATCAGTCTGCATCCCGGTCTTGTTTCAAAATACAGAATATCGTTAAGGTTGACTGTATGTATGCCGTTGATACTTTTTATGGTTATCTGGTTTTTCAGGATTAATCCGTCAATTTTTGAGGATTCCGCAACAATTGTATCCAGGCATTCCCGGATTCGTTTTTCAAGGTCTTCTTCCTGTTTGAAAATACAATCCAGTGCTTTAATCTTGTAGTTAAAGACTTTAAGGCTTAACTCGGGATGTGATGTTATAATTATAAAATATGCCATGACATCAAATTTCCGGATTTGCTTTGCAAGGGAAAGTCCTGTTGAATCTTTCTCATTCAGTACGATATCAATGAAGAAGACGTTGACATGTCCAATATTTGATCTGGCAAAATCCACAATCTCACCGAAATTATTGTTGTATAATTTTATGCTGTAATCAAGGTTTCTTTTGCCGGCATATTCAGTTATTATATTTTTGAGAATAACCGCGGTGTTGAAATTATCTTCACAGATTACAAAGTTAAACATTTTTAATCATCCTTTTATGAAATAATTGTTTTCATAAAAGTAAATAATTAAAAATAATGTAATCATCCAGAAAAATTATAAAAAAATTATTAAATATTTATTTTGATTTTATTACAAAAAAAGTAAAATTTCAACTAAATTTTGGTCAATAATAATAAAAGTGGCAGCAATAATTAATGCATACAGTTTTGTCAGGAAATCTCGGCACAAACAATATATGCTCAGGAAAGGCAGGTTTTGTACAGATGAAATCCTTACGACAGAAGAGAAAAGGAGCGGATATCCTTTCATTAATTGTATTGTCGGTACTGTTGGTTTATACAGGTTATCTGCTCAGCAAAATTGATTTTTCGGGCAATTCAGACAGCGCAGGTGACAATCCAGCTGATCTGGAAGTGTCACCGACACTCATACAAACACCGACTGCTGAACCGTCTGTAACACATGTTCCTACAAATACCCCAGTGCTAACAAAAACTCCTGCGCCGGAACCGTCTCCTACAATTGTACCGACTGTCAGGCCGACCGAAATGGCCCGGGAGGTTCCTGAAACCATTGAAGAATTGAAGGATATGCTTGAAAAATATATTTCCACGCAGGAAGGCAGGTATGGTTTATATTTTATTAATCTTGTGACGGGAGAAGAATTCGGAATAAACGACAAAGAAAGATATATTGCTGCAAGCACGACAAAACTGCCGATGAATCTGCTGCTTTACAGGAAAATAGAAGCAGGAGAAATCAAATTTGAGGATAAACTGGTTTATCTTGAAGAAGATTTTGAACCGGGCTCGGGAGTTATTCAGGATTCACCTTTCGGAACCGAGTATACTGTCCGTGAAACCGCGAGGCTCTCCATTGTTTACAGTGATAATTGTGCCATTAACATGATTATACGCCTTCTCGGGATAGAAAATATAAGACAGTACATGATGGACCTGGGAGGGACAATATATTACGGCAGGGATCACAGGTCATGTCCCTATGACCTGGCTGTTTACGCACGGGAACTCTACCGGTTTTACCGGGAAAATCCTGAAATCGCAGGCATATTAGTCGATGACCTGATGAATACAATGTGGAACGACAGAATTAACAAACTGCTTCCTAAAGAAGTAAAAGTAGCACACAAGATAGGAAATTTCGACGGGGTTTATAATGACGTGGGGATTGTTTTTGCCGAAGAACCTTACGTACTTGCAGTAATGAGCGAGGATATCGAACAGTCGGTTGCATCCGATGTTATTGCACAAATGTCAAAAAAAATATATGATTATATAGTTAACTCAGTTGGAATGAAAAGAAACTGAGGCAAAAAACTGTATGGAGGATAACTTAAATGAAAAGCAGAAGAGGAAAAGTACTGATGCTGATAATGCCGGTAATTTTACTGGTGGTACTGATAATTGTGTACCGGCAGTTCAATGCTGATGAAAACAGCAACAGGATTACTCCCGCAGTAACTCCTACTTCAGGGCCCACACCCACACTGTCTCCTACTCCTGAACCAACACCCACACCGACGCCAACTCCGACTCCGACCCCAACACCTACACCTGCTCCTGTCAGCGAACAGGCGGGAAATACCAGCGGAGATAAAATAAAATACCAGGTATACTCAGGCACGACAGCAATAAGTAATTATAAGGGCACCGAACAGATTGTATTTGGCGCCCCTGAAACGTACAGCAAAATAGAAGGAATTACAACCTTCCGGGGGAATAATTACAGAAACAGTGCCGCATACGGGACCCGCAAGGTAGTTGAGAAAAAGCTTGAAATAGTATGGACATCCCAGGAAATCCCGCTGATAGATCCCCAGTGGCCGGGCGTAGGCTGGACAGGCCAGCCCCTGATAGTACACTGGCCTGAAAACGTGAGAAAAATAATGAATTTATACCCGGAATATAAGGAAAAGGATTTTGTTGAGGTAATTCAGGCTACAATGGGAGGAATCATTTACTTCCTTGACCTTGAGACCGGAAAACCCACAAGGCCATCTATTGACATTGGTTTTCCGATAAAGGGAACGCCTGCCGTTGATCCGCGCGGATATCCAATTCTTTACACGGGAATGGGAATCAATTCGCTCAAAAGCGGTAAAACCGGACCATGGAAATTCAGGATTTTCAGTCTTATCGACAACAGCGAGATTTTTTCTATACCCGGAAAAGATCCTGTAACTTCAAGAACATGGGGAGCTTTTGATTCAAGCGGCCTGGTTCATGCCGAGACAGATACCCTTTTCCAGGCCGGAGAAAACGGGATTTTATACAAGGTTAAACTGAATACCGAATTTGATGTTGAAAACGGAAAACTGACAATAAATCCTGAAGTGATTAAATACAAGTACAGCAATCTGTACAGAAACAACCTTGGAATTGAGAATTCACCGGTTATCTACAGGGATTTGATATACTTCGCCGATAACGGCGGAATGCTTCAGTGTGTGGATATAAATACCCTAAAGCCAAAATGGGCTTTTAACCTCGGGGATGATACCGATGCTTCGCTTGTGCTGGAAGAAACCCCTGACGGTGTTTTCCTGTACACCGGGAACCAGGTGGATCACCAGGGAAGCTCAGGCGATTCCACCGTTCGGAAAATAAATGCATTAACCGGTGAACAGGTTTGGTCCAGGTCGTATAAATGCCTGAATGACAAAGAAAGCAGTCTTAACGGCGGGGTATTTGCAACACCCGTCGTAGGTACCGGAGATATTTCCGATCTTGTTATTTTCAGCGTTACGAAAACAGGATCCATGTGGGGCGGAAGGCTTGTAGCCCTGGATAAAAACACCGGTGAGGAAGTATGGGCAAAAGAGATGAGCTATGGATGGTCAACACCTGTGGTTTTTCGGTCAGATGAAGGGACAAGCTATATGATTTACTGTGATTCGGGCGGTAACATGTATCTTATGGATCCGAAAACGGGCGAAATCCTTGACACAGTTTCGGTTGAAAGAAATGTGGAAGGTTCTCCCGCGATTTACAACGACATGATAGTGGTTGGTTCATATGCAAGAAAAATTTTCGGTATAAGGATAAAATGATTGGAGAACAGACATGATTTGGTTTGGACCTTCAGGAAATTCAAACAGCTTTTATGAAGAAGGGTACAGGCATTCGTACCAGATGCCCGAATGGCTTGGAAAGATGGGGCTTAATGCTTACGAATACCAGTGCAACAAGGGTACGAACATAAAGAAGGAAACAGCGGAAAAAATAGGTGAAGAGGCCAGGAAAGCCGGAATACGGTTAAGCATACATGCTCCGTATTATATAAACCTGGCGTCGTCAGAGGAAGAAAAAAGGAAAAACTCGATTCAGTATATTCTGAATACCTGCCGTGTGGCAAAATGGATGGGAGCCGACAGGGTTGTAATACATCCCGGTTCTGTCGGTAAATTTTCACGGGAAGAGGCAATGATGAGAGCCCTTCCCGTACTGGCTGAAGCCATAAAAAGCGCAGACGAGGCAGGATTCTCGGATATAACCCTGTGTCCCGAGGTCCTGGGAAAAATAAACAACCTCGGTTCGCTGGACGAAATCATAACAATGTGCAGCCTGGATGAAAGACTGATCCCCTGTATTGATTTCGGTCATATCCATGCCAGGACTCTGGGTTCCCTGAAGGATAAGGATGATTTTAATACAGTCTTTGACATGATTGAAAACTCCCTTGGCACAGAAAGGGCAAGAAAACTTCATATCCATTTCAGCAGAATCGAGTTTACCCAGGCGGGGGAAAAAATGCACCATACAATGGAGGATACAGAGTACGGTCCTGATTTTGAAATTTTGGCCAGGGTGCTTGTGGAAAGGAAAACAGAGCCTGTGATAATATGCGAATCGAGGGACAGAATGGCTGAAGATGCGGTTATTCTTAAAGAAATATATGAAAAGGTTAAAAGTGAGTATTTTGTATAAAACACGAACAGCTGTGTTGCATGATTAACCTGTATAGATTATTATTATATCTGTGGTTTTTGTATTTTTTATACCGGGGAGGTTCAGTGATGTTTAAAATACTGGAAAAGAGAGTGTTAAATCCAGATGTGAAACTGATGGTTGTTGATGCACCGGTTGTTGCCAGGAAGGCCGAACCGGGACAGTTTATAATACTGAGGGTCAGAGAAGGCGGGGAAAGAATTCCGTTGACTATAGCCGATTACGACAGGGAAAAGGGAAGCGTTACCGTTATTTTCCAGGAGGTAGGCAAAACCACAAAGCTTTTGGGTTCGCTCAACGAGGGTGATTACATACTTGACTTTGTCGGTCCGCTGGGTATGCCGTCACATTTTGAAAATGTGAAGCGCGCGGCGGTTATAGGCGGCGGACTTGGTACGGCAATAGCCTATCCCCAGGCAAAAAAGCTTCATTCAATGGGGGTTTATGTTGATGCGATAACGGGTTTCAGAAACAAGGATTTGATTATTCTTGAAGAAGAAATGAGAAAGGTAAGCAACAGGCTTTTTATAACAACGGACGACGGTTCAAACGGAAACAAGGGTTTTGTAACCGATGTTCTGAAAAAACTTCTTGATGAAGGAAATGAATACGATCTGGTAATTGCCATTGGACCTCTGGTTATGATGAAAGCCGTATCCAACCTGACAAGACCATACGGGATAAAAACCATTGTCAGCATGAACCCGGTTATGGTTGACGGCACCGGGATGTGCGGAGGATGTCGCGTAACCGTCGGCGGCAAAGTAAAATTTGCCTGTGTGGACGGACCGGATTTTGATGGACATCAGGTGGATTTTGACGAAGCAATCAGAAGGCAGGCAATGTACAGAAAAGAGGAAAGACAAAGTCTTGAAGCTCATGTATGCAAACTGGAGGGAACTCAAAATGCCTAACATGTCGTTGAATAAAGTACCAATGCCCGAACAGGAGCCGGATGTAAGAAACAGGAATTTTAAGGAAGTGGCATTGGGATATACCGAAGAAATGGCCGTAGAAGAAGCAAAAAGATGCCTTAACTGCAAACATAAGCCTTGTGTTTCGGGATGCCCCGTTAACGTAAAAATTCCCGAATTCATATCTCTTATAGCAGAAGGCAGGTTTGAGGAAGCTTATTTGAAAATTAAGGAGACCAATAACCTCCCTGCTATATGCGGCAGGGTATGTCCGCAGGAAACGCAGTGCGAAAAGTTCTGCGTAAGGGGCAAGAAGGGGGAACCTGTAGGCATAGGACGGCTTGAAAGGTTTGCTGCGGACTGGTATATGGCACATAACGATCCTGAAACCCCTGATATTCCAAAAAATAATAAAAAAGTAGCAGTGATTGGCTCAGGGCCCGCAGGACTTACATGCGCTGCGGATCTCGCAAAACTGGGTTACTCGGTTACTATTTTTGAAGCATTCCATACCCCAGGAGGCGTTCTGATGTACGGGATTCCCGAATTCAGGCTGCCGAAGGAACTGGTTCAGAGGGAAATTGATACTGTAAGAAAACTGGGCGTGGAAATAAAAACCAACATGGTTATCGGAAAATCGATAACCATTGATGAATTAAAGGAAGAAGGATACGAAGCCATATTTGTCGGAACGGGTGCGGGACTTCCGAATTTTATGGGAATTCCGGGAGAAAACCTTAACGGTGTTTATTCCGCTAATGAATTTCTGACGCGTATTAACCTTATGAAGGCCTATCTTTACCCTGAGACTGACACACCTGTAAAGGTTGGCAGGAATGTGGCCGTTATCGGCGGAGGAAACGTGGCAATGGACGCTGCAAGGAGTGCCAAAAGGCTCGGAGCGGAAAACGTTTATATAGTTTACAGGCGTTCCGAAGCTGAAATGCCTGCAAGGCTTGAAGAAATTCACCATGCGAAGGAAGAGGGAATTATTTTCAAGCTCCTGACAAACCCTGTCCGCATCCTCGGAACAGAAGACGGATGGGTAAAAGGTATGGAATGCATTGAAATGGAACTCGGCGAACCGGATCAGTCGGGAAGAAGAAGGCCGATACCGAAAAAAGGTTCCGAACATGTTATAGATGTGGAGACGGTAATAATAGCTATAGGCCAGAGCCCAAATCCCCTGATAAAATCCACCACCCCCGGGCTTAAAACCCATGAATGGGGCGGTATAATAGTGGATGAAGAAACGGGAGCTACCAGTATTCCGGGCGTATACGCAGGAGGCGACGCCGTTACCGGAGCGGCTACTGTTATCCTTGCAATGGGTGCAGGCAAGAAGGCCGCAGCTGCTATTGATCAGTACTTAAAAAATAAGAATGCTTGAAAATAATTAAACAATACCCGGTGTCAGAACCGGGTTTGTTTTAGCGATGAGGCAATTGGTATCCGTTTCGGAATATTGCAGCCTGAATTGTCAGAATAATATAAATAAACGTTGCACTATGGCTGGTTAGTTCAAATTCTTGTTATCGGAGTGGTCAGTATGAAAATTCTGGTTATAAACGGACCCAACATGAATCTGCTTGGAAAGAGGGAACCTGAAATTTATGGTTCCGAGACACTTGAGGATTTGGAGAACTATATAAAAAAGGAAGCAGAAAAACTGAATATGGAAGTCGAGTTTTTCCAGTCAAATCACGAGGGCGAAATTATCGACAGAATCCATATGGCAATGGAAGAAAAAACCGACGGCATCATTATAAATGCCGGCGCATTCACCCATTACAGTTATGCAATTCGGGACGCAATAAAGGGAACGGGTATTAAAACCATCGAAGTCCATATGTCAAATATTTACACAAGAGAGGAATTCCGTGCAAAATCGGTGATTGCGCCTGTATGCTCAGGCCAGATTACAGGTTTTGGCTTTGACAGCTATATTGCTGCACTTTATCTGATGAAAAGGGGTTAAACCATGACGCAGAGACTGGATCTTGTGAGAAGAATACTTGAAGAGGAAGGACTTGACGGTTTCCTCATAACGAGCAGGCAAAACACGTTTTATTTTACGAATTTCACCGGAAGTACGTCAAAATGCCTTGTGACCAGGAAAAAGGCATACCTGGTGGTGGATTTCCGCTACACCACACAGGCAAAGGAGCAGGTATTTCCGGGTATAGAAGTAATTGAATTTGAGAAGAGCGCAAATGAAACGCTGAACAGCTTGTGCCTGAATGAAAACATTAATGAAATGGGCATAGAGGGTGACGATATCACTTTCTCAGGATTTAAAAACCTTCAGGAAAGTTTGACGGGAGTAAAAAACTTCCGTGATTTTCAGAATAAACTGAATGATTTGCGTATGATAAAGGACGAAGGAGAAATTGAAAAAATCCGCAAGGCGGTTGATATTGCAGACAAAGTTTTTGAATATATACTGCCTTTGCTGAAGCCCGGCATAAAGGAAATCGACATAGCGGCAGAAATGGAATACAGGATGAAAAAGCTGGGGGCCAGTGGACCTTCGTTCGCAACAATAGTTGCATCAGGACCCCGTTCTGCAATGCCTCACGGCGTTGCCGGAATGCGGGAACTGAAAAGTGGTGATGCAGTGGTCCTGGATTTTGGTGCGATATCCGGAGGATATTGCTCGGATATTACGAGAACCGTCTTTATCGGAAAACCATCCGAAGAACTGCTGAAAATATACAATATTGTGCTTAAGGCCCAGCTCGAAGCGATAGACAGGGCATCTGCAGGCATGACGGGCAAGGACCTGGATAACTGTGCAAGAACCATAATTTACGGGGCCGGTTATGAAAAATGTTTCGGACACGGCCTGGGTCACGGAGTAGGCGTGGAAATTCATGAAAAACCGACCGTATCGCCAAAAGGGGAAGAAATATTAAAAAGCGGTATGGTATTTACAATAGAACCGGGTATTTACGTGGAAGGACTGGGCGGAGTCCGTATTGAGGATATGGTTCGGATGACCGATGATGGTTTGGAAATCCTAACAAAGTCAACAAAAGACCTGATTATTCTGTAATACCTGCAGAATATTCGGTTATTTTAATAAAGAGGGAATAAGTCCCTTGCCAAAGATGCTGTTTTCATATATTATAACAATGGAAGTTATTGTTTGTTGAGGCTGTTGTTTTTGCCTGAATTACATGTTTATATTGTTTTCGATATATGAATTGAGAGGGATGGTTAGTAAATGATAAGTGCAGGAGAATTTAAAAACGGAGTTACATTTGAAATGGACGGGCAGGTTTACCAGGTACTTGAATTTCAGCATGTTAAACCTGGCAAGGGTGCCGCTTTTGTGCGCACAAAACTGAAAAATATCATAACAGGGGCTACAATCGAACGTTCATTCAGCCCGACCGACAAATTCCCGCGCGCCCAGGTCACCAGAAGGGATATGCAGTATCTTTACAATGACGGAGATTTATATTATTTCATGGATGAAGAGACTTTTGAACAAATGCCGCTGAATGCCAACACCATTGGTGATGCACTGAAGTTTGTAAAAGAGAATACAACCTGTAAGGTACTGTTTTTCAATGAACAGGTTATAGGTGTTGAACCTCCGATATTTGTTGAGCTCGAGGTAACACATACCGAACCCGGTTTCAAGGGTGATACCGCAACAGGAGCTACAAAACCTGCAACAGTGGAAACCGGAGCTCAGGTTAAAGTACCTCTGTTCGTGAACCAGGGTGATATTATCCGGATTGACACCCGTACAGGTGAATACCTGGAAAGAGTATAACAGTAAATTGCAAAAAATAAGCCACCTCGTAAACTCAATGAGGTGGTTTTTTTTATACAGTAATATTTGAAATTCCGTCTGCATAGAATTTAATCAAAACAGGACAACCTTGTATCTGCAGTATATACATCAGAAAAAACAGGGAGGTACGCTATGCAGTCGGGAAATACGCAATCAAACAGAATTCTCACCGATATTATACCTTATCTGCCGGGAAGGGTCCGGTATGCCGTTTCAAACCTGGACAGGCCTGTTCTTAAGGATATTGACGAAATACGTCTCAGGGCAGGCAGGCCGGTGATGCTTTCCTGCTCAGGAAGGGATTTTTTTCTCTGGGAGACAGGCCAGGTATCTGAATATCCGGAAAATGGTCTTGTTCTGTCTGTTGACGAACTTAATGACATGGTCCTGAGGATCTGTGAAAACTCTTTTTATGCCTATCAGGATGACATCAGCAAAGGTTTTGTCACAATAAGGGGCGGGCATCGTGTAGGTCTCGTCGGAACACCGGTTGTTGAAAACGGAAGGATAATAAACATACGCGACATATCCTCGGTTAATGTACGTGTTGCACGTGAAATTACAGGATGTGGAGACGGTATTGTAAAAAATCTGTTCAAAAACAACAGGGATATTTATAGCACACTGATAATTTCACCTCCCGGAATGGGTAAAACCACACTTCTGAGGGATATAATACGCACGGTAAGCAACGGGATTAAGAATATATTTGACGGGCTCAAAGTCGGTGTGGTTGATGAACGCGGCGAGATTGCCGCCTGTTACAGGGGAATACCCCAGAATGACCTGGGCTGCCGTACGGATGTTATCAGCGGGATTAACAAGAAAGAAGGTATGGAGATCCTGTTAAGAAGCATGAGTCCTAATGTTATTTCACTGGATGAACTGGGAAATCCCGATGATGTTTCCACCGTACTACAGGTTATGAACGCGGGCATCCGCCTGCTGGCCACAGCCCATGGTTATGATGCAGACGGATTAAGGGAAAGGCGTGGTTTCAGAGAATTATTTGAAGCAGGATGTTTTGAGAGGTTCATTATTATATCTGCAAACAATGAATATTTATATGAACTGAAAGTTATGGATGGTGAAGGAAATGTCCTTGGCATTGATCGCAAAAATTACAGGCAGCACATTAATTCTTGCGAGTTCAGCGATGGCAGGGTTTATTTATTCCCGAAAACTAACAGAGAGAATAGAGTATATTCGGGAAATTCAGTCATTCTTAATGGAACTTGAAAATGAAATTCTGTATATGGGCCGCCCGCTGGGATATGCTTTGCTGCAGTATTCGCAGAACAGGAATACACCGGTATCGGAATTTTCAGGGCGTGTATATGAACTAAGCAAAACTGAAGATGGGGGGATAGATGCAGCATGGCAAAAGGGTATAGATGAGTTCAGGAACCATTGGCCCGTAGAACAGGAAGACTGGATTCTTTTGTCACAGGTTGGCGAGGTTTTGGGGAAAACCGACAGGGCGAACCAAAGTTCATTTATTAAAATGATGCGGGAAAAGTTTTCGGTTCAGGAGAAGAAAGCAGAAGAAGACAGGGCGCGTAAGGAAAAACTGTATAAAAACCTGGGGATACTTGGCGGACTTGCAATCGTACTTGTATTGATATGAGGGGATGAACATGAATATAGATTTGATTTTCAGAATAGCGGCAATAGGAATTTTGGTGGCGGTACTGAATTCTCTTCTTACAAAATCGGGCAGGGAAGAACAGGCCATGATGACCACCCTTGCAGGACTGATTGTAGTACTGCTGATGGTTGTAAGGGAAATAGCAAATCTTTTTGACACTGTAAAAGCTCTTTTCGATTTTTAGCCGATGGGAGCATTTAAGTATGGAACTGATTAAAATAGGAGTACTGGGGATTACTGCTGCAATCCTGATACTTGTTATCAAAAACTACAGGCCCGAAATCGGGCTCCAGATATCCCTGGTTTTCGGCGCAATGGTAATGGTTTTCCTGGCCTCAAGAATCAGGACCGTTCTGGATTTCATAGAGATTTTTGTTGAAAGGGCAAATATAAGCGGTGTCTATATAACAACCCTGTTTAAGGTAATAGGAATGGCCTACATTACCGAATTTGCCGCGGAAAGCTGCAGGGATGCGTCGCAGAATGCCATAGCTGCAAAAATAGAACTTGCCGGAAGGATTCTGATAATAATAACTGCGATGCCGCTGATAACATCGGTGATGAATATAATTATCGGTCTTATCTGATTCAACGCCCGAAGACACGGAGGTTACCCCGGATGAAAGTTTTTAGTGGAGTTTTACATACAAATGCCCATAGGATCATGTTCGGTATTCTGCTGTTTTTGGCAGTTTCATTTTTTCCGAATACAGCAGCTGCTGAAGACAATACTTCACTGATGCAAGATGTCTTAAGGGATCAAATGGAAAGCAGGGAAATCAGAGAGTTGCAGAAAAATCTCGAAAACATCATGTCTGATGAAGCAAGGAACCTTTTTCCCTGGTATTCGGCAAGGCAGCTTATGCAGGAACTTGTTTCGGGCAATATAACCGGGAATATGGATACCCTGCCCCAGAAATTCATAAATCTTTTTATTGCAGAGATTAAAACCAATTTCAGCCTTGTACTGAAACTGATTTTAATTGTTTTCCTTTCAGCATTTATCAAAAACCTGCAGAATTCATTCAAGGAAAGCGCTGTGGGTGAACTGGCGTATTTTGCATGCTATGCTGCAACGGTTACACTGCTTGCAATAGGCTTTCAGACTGTGCTGGGTTATGCCGGCGAAGTACTGGATACCATTGACGGAATAACGGGTTTTGCAATTCCGGCACTGCTTGCATTACTGATATCCAGCGGAAATATTGTTTCGGGAAGCGCGCTGAGGCCTGTTTTGCTTTTTGTAATCCAGGCGACTGTTAAAGTGTTCAGGAACGTGTTTCTGCCTCTGTGTCTTATGGCAGGGATTCTGTATATAGTCAGCGGGCTTTCTGAAAAAATCAAGGTTTCAGGTATGGCTTCACTTCTGAGACAAATAGTGACCCTGGGGCTTTGCGGGATTGTTATTGCCTATTCTTCACTGGTCGTTATACAGGGTGTAACCGGAGCTGTAATAGACGGGGCGACGGTAAAAACTGCAAAAACAGCAATAAGCACTTTTATTCCGGTAGCAGGCAAATACATGGCAGACGCTGCAGATACGATAATTAACTGTGCGCTTGTTGTCAAAAATTCCGCAGGCGTGGTTACAATGATTGTGACGCTGATTGCCTGCTGTATCCCGATAGTAAAAATATTTGTAATTATACTCATGTACAGATTTGCAGCAGCCATTATTGAGCCCTTTGCAGAAGAGCGTTTTTTTGACTGCATTACCGATGTATCCGACTGCATGAATGTTGTTCTGGGTGTGGTGGGAGCCTCGGTTTTCATGTTCCTGCTGTCAGTCGGCGCACTTCTCGGGGCAGGAGGAATAAGCGGAATGATGCAATAACACGGCGAAATGAAGGGATATTATGGATGAAATCAGGAACTGGATACTGAATATTGCAGCCATTGCCGTGCTTATGGTAATTCTTGACATGCTGATGCCCGAAGGGAAAACCAAAAATTTCACCCAGCTTGTTGCCGGATTCGTGATTATGTTTGCAATGATAAATCCGGTTCTGCAGCTGATAAACAGGGGTGTGACGGCATCATACGCCGGCTGGCAGGACGAATTCTATCTGCTGAATACGAGATTCAAATATTCAACAGAATTACTCAGGGAGGAGCATCAGAAACAGGTTCTGGATTTATACCGGAATATGCTTATTTCAGAAATAACAGGCAGACTGGAAAACAGCAAACAGGTAGTAAAAGCAGAGGTGGACGTGGTGCTTAACGAAAATGTTTCTTCGAACAGGTTCGGTGAAATTCGAAAACTCTATATAAACCTTTTTACTGAAAGCACGGCAGATTCAAATGCTCTGAATCAGCAGCGCATTGCTGATGAAATACGAAAAGAACTGAAACAGGCGCTCTCCATTGAGGAGGACAAAATAATAATTCATATAACTGAAGGGAATTGAGGGGGATATTATGTCAGGCTGGTTTGATAAAATCAGGGATTTTATGCGGAATAAAAAAGGCGGACGGGGAATTGAAAATTTAGTCATAATCCTGATCCTTGGCGTAATAATTATCATAGTAGCAAGCACTTTTTTAAGTGACGGTGAAAAGACAAAAGACAAACCCAAAGAAGTGGAAACTATAGCCTTTTTATCAAACAGTGCGACTGATGAACTCAGGGAGTTTGAAAAACGGCTTGAACAAATCCTGTCTGAGATAGAAGGAGCGGGAACCGTAAAGGTTATGGTGACATGGAATTCGGACGGAGAGGTGGTGCATGCATATAACGTGACAGAAGAAAGTACAGTACGTGAAGAACAGGACGGTTCCGAAAGAACAGGCAAAACTGATGAAAGAAAACTTCAAAGGGAACTGGCCTTTATGGACGGCAGCAATGGGCGTGTACCTGTTGTAACGCAGAAAATCAGGCCTGATGTCAAGGGAGTTGTGGTAGTCGCTGACGGGGCAGGCAGCACAGCAGTCCGTCAGGATATCATAAATGCGGTTGAAGCCCTGTTGGGGATACCAAGACACAGAATTCAGGTTTTAAAAAGAAAATAAAATGACAGAGGGGTGCTATAATGAATAAAAAGCAGATACTGGTAGTTGCTTTGGTTCTTGTAATAATAACGGCCGGGGTTCTTCAGTTCCTGTACGGCGACACAGGATTTTCATCAAAGAACGACGGAGAGGAACGCCTTGGAGAAGCTGTTTATGTAGATAATATAACAGGGGAAGCTGTAAATTCAGACGGCGGAACTGATGCAGACGGAACAGTAGCCGAAAATACAGATACTGTTGCTGATGCAGAAAAAGATTATTTTACCCAGGCAAGACTTGAACGGGATGCGATCAGAAGCAGGCAGAAGGAAGAACTGAAGGATCTTACCAGCAGCAATGCAGGAGATGAAATAACTGCAAAGGCTCAGCAGGAATACCTGGACCTTATAAGACGGGCAGAAATAGAAGCCACGATTGAATCGCTGATAAAACAGCGGGGTATTGAGGACGTTGTTGTTATCTTCGGTTCAACCGGTACAGTGGATCTTGTGGTTAAGGCCGAAAGCCTGTCACAGAGTGAAACAGCACAGATTTCGGATATCGTTATGAGGCATGCCGGTGTGGAAATGAAGGATATACATATAAAAAACATGAAATAATAAATCCGAAAGGGCAGGTAAAACCTGCCCTTTTAACATACCTTAACGGATTTATTAAGTTCATTCTCAGTTATTTGCAGCCTGTGCAGCATTGAAAGCTTTCATAAGCTGTGATTTCTTTCTGGAGGCTTTGTTCTTGTGAATCAGGTTCTTTGAAGCCGCCATGTCCAATTTTTTGATTGCCAGCCTGAGAAGTTCTTCCTTGTTCGGGCTGTTTGCGGCAAGAGCTTCCTTATAACGGCGAATAACTGTTTTCAGTTCGGAACGTTTTGCTTTGTTACGCGCAGTTCTGATTTTTATTTGCCTCATTCTTTTGACAGCGGACTTTGTATTAGGCATCATTTCACCTCCCAGCAACAACTCAGTATATAACCAGGCTTAGTACAGGCCTATTTTTACTTCAGGTCATTTCAAAAATAATTTCACAGCAGCTTTGCCGTTTCGCCGGCAAGTTCCTGCGTGCATATTATGGTATCATTAAGTGGTCACAATGTGGCACTTTGATATAATAGCATGAAGCTTTTGATTTGGCAAGCACTTTTTGCGTTATTTTTTTTGCGGGCCGCTCAGCTTCACGCTCGAAACCTATTACTGTGCAGAAATGCTTCGCAGCATGCTTCCCTTCGTCGGCATAATCACCCACGGCACCCTTTCCAAATTTGAGTTTTTAATGCGGGTCCTGCTGCCTTGAAGAAGCGTTGCGAAATAATGTATTGCTGTTTCGCATTTTTTTATTAACTTTCGCTGCTGAATAGTTGATTTTAAAATGCAAAGAATATGTATATCAAAAATGGATCTGTGAAACAAAAAGAAAAAATATGGGTTACGGAGGTATGAAGGGACATATGGACGATTTTACGAGGGAACAGTTCAAGGGAGTACGTACCGACCTTGCTCTTGAAGTGCACGAGAAAAACCAGGAGAACATAAGGCGATCCGGAACCGCGACAACCTACCCGTATGCCGAAGGCGTAGAGGTGACCGAGGACGGCAACCAGGACATTCACGTTACAAGGGTAAGGATTACGTCGCCCGCAGGGGAACAGAGCATCGGTAAGCCGATGGGTAATTATATTACTCTGGATGTGCCGAGACTAAAGGAAAACGACCGTGATCTGTACGAGATGACCTGCCGCGCTGTGGCTTTTGAACTTCAGCAGTTGCTGAAACTGAAAGACAATGATACCGTTCTTGTAGTAGGTCTTGGGAACTGGAATATAACCCCCGATGCGCTGGGCCCGAAAGTTGCATCATACTTAATGGTTACAAGGCATTTGCATGAATATCTTCCCGAACAGGTGGATGACGGTGTAAGGCCGGTGTGCGCCATTGCACCCGGAGTGCTGGGTTTAACGGGTATTGAGACCAGCGATATCGTCAAGGGAGTTGTCAACGAGGTAAAACCTGCCCTGGTTATTGCCATAGACTCGCTGGCATCAAGAAAAATGAACCGTATCAATACAACAATACAGATAGCCGATACAGGAATCTCTCCCGGTTCGGGTGTGGGAAACAGGAGAGCCGAACTGTCGGAAAAAACCCTCGGAGTGCCAGTAATAGCAATAGGCGTTCCGACAGTGGTCGATGCCGCTACAATGGCCAATGATACGATTGAACTCGTTATTGATAATCTTATGGCACATTCGGAAAAAGGATCTCAATTTTATAAAATGCTGAAGGAAATGGACCAGAATGACAAATACGATTTGATCCGTGAAGTACTTGAACCTTACGGCGGCAACCTGGTGGTAACTCCAAAGGATATGGACGACGTGATAGACCGTGTTTCAAAGGTAATAGCAAACGGAATAAACCTTGCCCTTCACAAGAACATTGATTTTGACGATATTGACAGGTATTTGCAGTAGAACGCTGATTAAGTAAAATTTCCGGAGGGACTTTCAGAATTACGGGATTTATAGTAACATATAATTATTATACGAATAACCGGGCAATGATGCCGGGTTTGCATCATTCCGGGTGGTATCGTCAAGTGGCTGAGAAAATTTGACTGGCACAAAACACAGGCTAAAGGAAGGAGCCGGAAAACGGTTTATGAATATATATCCAAGACGCAAAAGGTTTCGCTTGAAAAACGCACCAAGGTTTTTCGCTTTGCTGCTGTTGGCTTTGCTGGTAATTATTGCAGTATATGTAATTCTGGGCGGGGATTTTCGGGCGGTAAAGGAAGTAATGTCCGCAATAGCCCCAACACCTTCGCCTACACCAACTCCTACACCGACAGTAACACCAACGCCTTCTCCGACACCCATTCCATCCCCTACACCGCTTCCACCGGGAAAAGTACTCCAGGAAGTTATTGTATGCATAGATCCGGGACACGGAGGCCGTGATCCGGGTACGGTATCACCTTATGATGATACGTTACTTGAAAAAGATATAGTCCTTGATATGGGGCTCAGGTTAAGAGACAAGCTTGAAGAAGCCGGTGTCAGGGTTATAATGACCAGGGAAGAAGACAAGGAACTGCACAGCTACTGGAAAGAGGATGTATGGGCAAGGCCAAGGATTGCAAATGAAGCAAAGGCCACGTTTTTTGTAAGCATACATGTCAATGCCTTTGATACAAAAGCGAAGAATTTCGATATATATAACGGAACCGAAGTATACCACTACGGCAAAACTCACGGTGAATTTACCAGTAAACAGTTTGCCCAGATTATGGCGGAAGAAATAGATGCTGTAACCGATACGCAGTTTAACGGCATTGCAACTGCAGACCTCGGTGTGCTTCGTCTGTCTGAAATGCCTGCACTGCTGATCGAAACCGCCTATATTACCAACAGGGCAGATCATGAAAGGCTGAGATCCGACGAGTTCAGGGAGAACATGGTTCAGGGTATCTTCAACGGGACAATGCGCATACTGGAAACAATGGGCGCATTCAGAGAAGACGGAGTATATAAAATGCTATTGGACCAGTAAGGAGATAAATTATGGATGAAAAAATTAACAGGATGAAAGAGTTGGTCAACAGGCTGAATGAGGCGTCGAAAGCCTATTACCATGAAAATCGCGAGATTATGTCCAACTATGAGTATGACAGGCTGTATGACGAACTTCTTGAACTGGAAAGGGAAACGGGTATTGTCCTCTCTAACAGTCCTACGGTAAAAGTCGGTTATGAGCTGCTCAGCAGCCTGCCCAAGGAAGCGCATGAGCAGCCCATGCTTTCACTGGATAAAACAAAGGATATCAGTGCACTGATACAATGGCTTGGCGATAAAAAAGGCATACTTTCATGGAAACTGGACGGACTTACGATAGTACTTACATATTCAGGCGGAGAACTTGTGAAGGCGGTAACCCGCGGGAACGGCGAAGTGGGGGAAGTGGTTACAAACAATGCCAGGGTTTTCAAAAACCTTCCCCTGAAAACTTCATACAACGGGAATTTCGTTCTGAGGGGCGAAGCCGTTATACGTTATTCTGATTTTGAACGGATCAACAGGGAAATAGGAGATGCGGATGCAAAGTATAAAAATCCGAGAAATCTGTGCAGCGGGTCGGTCAGACAGCTGAATAACAGGATTACCGCCGAAAGGAACGTATATTTTTTTGCATTTCAGATTGTGAGAATTGACGATCCCGAAATAATCCGATTCAGAAGCAGACAGCTGAACTGGCTGAAGAGCCAGGGGTTTGACGTGGTTGATTTCAGGGAAGTGGATGCATCAAACCTAGAGCAGACGGTAAACTGGTTTTCAGAGCAGGTTGTCAGCAACGATTTTCCTGCCGATGGCCTGGTACTGGCATATGATGATGTGGAATACGGTCGTTCACTCGGAACTACAGCAAAGTTCCCGAGGGATTCCATAGCGTTCAAATGGCAGGATGAGGTAATGGAAACAAGGCTTGTAAAGATAGAATGGAGTGCATCCAGAACAGGTCTTATTAATCCTATCGCAGTTTTTGAACCGGTTGAACTGGAAGGAACCACTGTAAAACGGGCCAGTGTTCATAACATAAGCGTTATGGAGTCGCTGGAACTGGGAATCGGAGATACAATAGGCGTTTACAAGGCCAATATGATTATACCGCAGATAGCGTATAACGTTACAAAAAGCGGTAATATAGAAATACCTGAGACATGCCCTGTCTGCAGCGGCAAGACCTCAATACGCCAGGAAAACGGTGTCAAGTTCCTTTACTGTGTCAACAGTGAATGCCCTGCCAAGAGAATAAAATCTCTAGTACATTTTGTCAGCAGGGATGCAATGGGTATTGACGGTTTTTCTGAAGCAACCGTGGAAAAATTCGTGGAAAGAGGCTTTATTAAGGATTATGCGGATATATTCAGGCTGGAAAGGTTTAAAGACGCAATAGTCGAAATGGAAGGATTCGGGGAGAAATCGTACAACAACCTTATGAATTCAATCAACAGGGCACGCAGAACGAATGCCGTACGACTTCTTTACAGCATGGGAATACCCGGTATAGGTCTGTCAAATGCAAAACGAATCTGCAGTTATTTCAATCATGACTGGAATATGATAGAAAACGCTACGTATGATCAGCTGATTAACATACAGGGCATTGGAGAAGTAATGGCAAGGGAATATACAGCGTTTTTTGAAAACGAAAATAACAGGAGAAGAATAAGGGACCTGTTTACAGAAATAGAACTGGAGAAAGAAAACGTATCGGATAAAAGCCAGATATTTAAGGATATTACCTTTGTTATTACGGGTTCGGTATATCATTTCAAAAACCGTGCGGAACTTAAGAATGTAATTGAAGAAAGAGGGGGGAAGGTTACAGATTCGGTTACGTCAAATACAAATTTTCTTATAAACAATGACATAAATTCGACATCGACAAAGAACAAAAAAGCTAAGGAGCTGGGTGTACCGATTATAACCGAAGAGCAGTTCCTCAGGTGGATAAACGAGGGAATTATTCCCGGCGGTTAATTTTTGTGCAATTTCAACCATAACTCAGCGATTTTCTCTCTATATATTACATTGCTTAATAACCTTATCGTTTTATATAATATATTTGTACATTTTGTACAAAGTATAAAGCAACAAGGGAAATTTGCATAAATGCGTGTAAACTTTAATTTTTGTGGTAATAATCAGCATTATAATACCTGCATTGTAATACTATAGAGAGGAAAAGGCCGATGAAGAACAGGTATGAGGATGTTTCACTGGATTATAAGGCCGAAAGGCTGAGTTTAATGTATACATTACATGCCATTTCGCGGCTTTCAAAGGATGAAATAGAGCTGTTAAAGGCGTTGCGTCGGGATATTACTCTGTTGGACAAATGCAACGAGGAAAGCGGCGAAATATTTCCCAAAATAAGGAAAATACTTTCGCAATTTAACTTAAGTTCGATTGAAGAAGTTATTGACGCGGTTGAAAACTATAATTTATTCGAACTGTACAACTTTTAAGCCGACCCGTTATTATTCGGGTCGGTTTTCTTGTCATGTCCGGTGTTTTCCATGTCTGCGTTTCAAAATATACCTCCCGGGAAAGTATTGTATATATCGAAAAAAATCCTTACAATATAATCATAAACTTGGTTTCTGCCTGTGCGGGAGTGAATTAACCGTATCCTTAATAACACGGATTGCGTATGCCTGTGCATGGATTTTACCAGGAAAGGGAGGTGGATAAAATGCGCGGATCAAAAGGAGTTCTTTTCGTGGTATTCCTCCTTTTCGGCATGATTATTACAATGCAGTTCAGAACCATTCTGCTGGCCCAGCAGCAGAATAATACGGGACAGACATCGGTGCAGGCCCTGGCTAGTGAGCTGGAGCAGGCAAAAAATGAGGGTATCAAACTGCTGGAAGAGCTTCAGAGGCTGGAAAAGGAAAAAAATGAAATGATGAGGCAAATAAGCAATGACGGAAACCCGGTGATTAATGAGCTTTTGAATAAAAGACAGGAACTGCTGGTGCTTAACGGTTTTACCGATGTTAAAGGCAGCGGAGTGGTTATTACGTTGAATGATGCCCCTGCAAGGGAGGAAATGGACCCAAGCCAGTTAATCATTCACGATATGGATATAGTGCAGATTCTTAATGTGCTGAGGTCTGCAGGTGCCCAGGCCATATCCATTAATGACGAGCGCATTATAACCACCAGCAGGCATTTCTGTGTAGGGCCAACTATACTTATAAATCAGAAGCGTTATCCTGTTCCGTATGTTATTAAGGCAATAGGCGATCCAGATGAAATGTATAATGCCATTGAGCAGAGCGAAGCGGTTATTATTATGAGAATATACAATATACAGGTGGATGTGCGGAAGGAATCTGAAATTCTGATACCTGGATATAAAGTTTACGGTAACATTGAAAATATGATATCCGGGCTGGAGGTAGTAGAAAAATGAAGTTATTCAGAGAGGCTGCATTAACAGTTGTTTGTCTTGTACTTGGTATAACCATTGCCATGCAGTACAGAAGCGTAAAGATTAACAATACGCTGGCTGTATACGAACAGCAGCGTGTTAACGATTTGATTACCGACCTTTTGCGCGAACAGGAAAACAATAAACAACTGCAAAGGAGAATAGATGAACTCCAAAAGGACCTCGAAAACCTGCGGACGGGAACAAACAGTGAAAATGAGACGATACAGGAGCTTAAAAAGGAAAATGAGAAACTGGAGATTCTTGCCGGACTGAAAACGGTAAAAGGCAAAGGAATTATAGTAACGCTTGAAAGTATGGACAATACACCCATTGACGACTACAGCATTCTCACAGTTTTAAACGAGCTCAGAGCTGCCGATGTACAGGCTCTGGCTGTAAACGATGAAAGAATTATTGCAACCAGCGAGGTAAGACGTGTAGGAAGCTATATGGTGGTCAACGGCAGAAAACTTCTTCCGCCGTATGTTATAAAAGCCATAGCAGATCCGCAGAAACTGGAGAATTCCCTTACCGTTATGGCAGGCGTCGTGGACATGCTCAAGTATTACAATATTAAAGTGGACATCAAGAAGGATGACAATGTGATTATACCCGCCGTACGTGATGACGGAACGGTTCTGCGCTATGATCTTCTGACTCCTGTTGAATAATGAATAAGCCTGTAATTTATTCTATCAAATCAATATATATATATTAATAGGAATTTACGGAGCAACGGAAAGGATTGTGTATAACTAACAAAATCCGTTCTGATTCTTAAGCAGTAAAGACTGCTGGGGAAGTTGCTCTTTTTTTATTGGGGAAAATGGTATGAAAAAAAGAAGAGTAATTGTTATAATCCCTTCGGTGTTTCTGATAATTTCACTGACTGCTTATATTCTCTGGCCGCGTTCTGCGCAAAACAACGAGTATAAAACACTTTTCGAGCTCAGCTTTGCAGATCTTGATTTTGGGAATGAAATTACGTCACTCAGCGAAAACGGCCTGCCGGCAGCTGCTGTATACCAGGCAGAGAACAGCGGTGACGAAAACCGTATCAGAGGCTGGGGCATTGTACGGGCGAAAAACAACAAAACACCCCAGGCCGATCCGGGAGCTCCCGAGCTTCTCAAAAAATATAACGGCATTTATATTGCCGACACAAATAAGCCTGTTATCTATCTAACCTTTGATGAAGGCTATGAAGCCGGGTATACCGCGGGAATTCTTGATACTCTGAAAAAGCATAATGTCAATGCCATTTTCTTTATAACCGGGCCGTATCTCAACAAGCATGAGGACCTGGTACGGAGGATGGTGGAGGAAGGGCATGCCGTGGGTAATCATACTGTAAGTCATCCCAGTCTTCCCACCCTCAGCGACGAAAAAATAAAGAAAGAAGTGGCAGACCTGGACATGGTATTTTACGAAAAATTCAAAAGACATATGGTTTTTCTGAGACCACCGAGGGGCGAATACAGCGAACGTTCCCTCAGGGTTACCTCCGAGATGGGATATATAAACGTATTCTGGAGTTTTGCCTACAAGGATTGGGACAGGAACAACCAGAAAGGCTGGGAGTATGCCTATAACAATGTTATGTCGAACCTTCACAACGGGGCAATATTATTGCTCCATGCAGTTTCAAGTGATAATGCCCAGGCCCTCGATCGTATTATTACAGATGCGAGGAAAAAAGGTTATGAATTTGGAAATGTGTTTGACCTTATAAAGCTGGCACGGGGTGAAGGTGAATGAGAAGAAGAAAAACCGGCAAAACGGCCAAAAGGAAAAAAGAAACCGATACCGTAAAGGAAAAGGTGGCCAGGATGCTGGAAATACCCGAAGAAATAGTTTCAGATCGTCCCAAAATTACCACCGTGGGAAGAAAGGAAGTCTTCATAGAAAACTACCGGGGTATTATAGAATTTACGAATGAAATTGTAAGAATCAACTCCAATTACGGGATAATCACGATAACGGGCAAAAACATGAAAATACGTGAGATTACGAATGAGGACATTATAATAACAGGCGACATAGACAATATCGATTATGTTGTCTGAATTCCTGAAAACATTAAGAATAATTATTCCAACTGCTTTATGGAGGTTGTATGTTCCTTATTCGGTTATGGCATTATTTAAAAGGGTATGTTATTATTATTGTAAGCGGATTTGCAGTTGAGAAGTTTATAAACATATGTACCCGAAGGCAGATTCTGCTTTGGGATATAGAAAGAACCGGTCCTGCAGAGGTAACTATGAAAATGAGCATCCGCGGCTTTAAAAATGCCCGTTCGGCTGCAAGAAAGTCCGGATGCCGGGTACGCATTAAAGCCAAAAAAGGCTTACCGTATCTTCTGTCGCGGTACAGAAAAAGAAAAGGCTTTGTAGCAGGCCTGGTCGCTTTTGCCGTACTTATATACCTGATGACATCGATTATATGGTCCATTGAGATTACCGGGAATTACAACGTAAGCAAGGAAGAGTTAATGAAACAGCTGAACGAAATGGGCATATTCAGGGGTGCGTCAAAGCGATCGATAAATCCGAAATATGTGGCGGATAAACTGATGCTGGAAAACAGGGAACTGGCATGGACCGGGGTGGAAATAAAGGGAACCAGGCTGATCATATCTGTAAAGGAAGGTATAGAGCCTCCCCCGGTAATACCGACGGATCAGCCGTGCAATGTGGTTGCAAAAAAAGATGGAATAATTATTTCTGTAAGAGCAAAAAACGGTTTGGCGAAAGTAAAGGAAGGAGATACTGTTAAAAAGGGGCAGGTACTTATTTCGGGAGTGGTTGAAAGCATACACCCCGAGTTTGGCACAAAATATGTGCATGCGTTGGGTGAGGTGTTGGCCCGTACCTGGTATGAAGTGAAAAGAGAGGTACCGGTAAAAAAGATTAACAGAATAAGGACGGGGCTTGAGTGGAACCGGTATGCTGTTTACTTCCTTGATTTTAAAATAAGGCTTCCCTCAGGAAATAACCCGTTTGAGTTATATGAAACCAACATTCTGGATAAAGCTCCTGTTATAATGAACCGGTTTAAACTTCCGTTTGGTTTAATAATAGAAAAATATTACGAACTGAAAGAGGAAGAACAGGTGCTTGAACCGGAAGAGGCAAGAGAACTTGCACAGAAAATGGCTATGGATAAGCTTTCGGAAATTGTACCGAAGGAAGCTGAAGTAGTTGACCGGCAAATGCAGGTTTTTACTTCGGAGGGAAAGGAGTATTTGCTGGTTACTGTTGAATGTACGGAAAATATAGCAATGCAGCAGGAAATTGGAGGGAATTAATGGAAGCAGTTATAGAAAAAAATATTGAGATACCTGACATTGAAACCGAAATGAACTTGTTCGGACAATACGATCAGAATATACGGATAATTGAAGACGCACTGGATGTGAAAATTACGAACAGAGAAAACGAAGTGAAAATATCCGGATTCGAATCAAAGGTTGATCAGGCGCTGGAAGTTATAAACAAACTGCTGGAACTCATAAAGCTGGGTGAAACAATAACTGCCCAGAATGTAAAGTATCTCATATCGGTCAATGAGAAAAATATTGAGGAAACGGACGGGCTTCCCCTTGATCTCGTCTGTGTTACGGCAAGAGGAAAACCGGTTAAATCAAGGACTTACGGTCAGAAAAGATATATAGAAGCCATAAGGAAAAATACGATAGTTTTCGGTATCGGGCCTGCAGGTACGGGAAAAACGTTTCTGGCAGTGGCAATGGCTGTGAAAGCTTTTCGGGAAAAAGCCGTAAGCAGGATTATTCTTACGCGGCCGGCGGTTGAAGCAGGAGAAAGGCTTGGATTCCTGCCCGGAGATTTGCAGAACAAGGTTGATCCGTATTTAAGGCCTTTATATGATGCCCTGTATCAGATAATGGGACCCGAGGCATATATGACAAACCTGGAAAAGGGAATTATTGAAGTGGCACCCCTGGCATATATGCGCGGAAGAACTCTTGATGACTCATTCATTATTCTTGATGAGGCCCAGAACACAACACCTGAGCAGATGAAAATGTTTCTGACGAGAATCGGCATGGGGTCAAAGGCTGTTGTTACCGGTGATATTACACAGATAGATCTTCCGAAGGATAAAAAATCGGGGCTCATTGAAGTGCAGAAGATACTTTATGGAGTGGAAGGAATTGAATTTGTTTATCTTACCGGACGTGATGTTGTACGGCATGAACTGGTTCAGCGCATAATTGACGCATATGAAGAGTATGAAAACCGAATAAATCAGAAAAAGGGATAAATGGACGGCCGATTACCCGGTGAAAGGCGGTGAATTGGATTGGCGGATAAAAAGGAAAAGGATAAACGAAAATATCCAAAAATAGGACAAGTCCTGAAAAACAATACGTTTCAGCGTATCCTTACAGGAGTCGTTTCACTTATTCTGGTTTTTATCATGGTATCCAACGGCGCTGCGCCAAGAAAATACAAGCTGACTCTGGGAATGGCTTCGGGTTTTGACATTCGTGCTCCAAGAGATATTGAAAACACAATGAAGACCGAAGAACTTGCCCTGGAACGTGTTAAGGAAATACCACCCGTTATCAGGGAACTGGAACTGGCAAATACCGAAATGCTGGGAAATATTTATGATTTTTTTGACAGCCTGGATAATCTCAGGGCCAGGATCATCCCGGTACTGGAGGCAGGTACCGGAGTCACCCTTGCGGAACTGCTTGAACAGGAAAATTTGAGCATTGCAAATCCAATTCTTTCGAAAATGCCTGAGGAATTGAAAAATTATCTTTTTCTGCGGGATACACAGAGTGATATCAGGCAGCTTAAGGAACTGCTTGTAAGACAAGTTATGCCTCAGGTGACCACTACCGTTATAACAGAGGATAACCTTTCGGAAGTTCTTCAGGAGTTTATAAAGAAAATTGAAGAAAGAACTGTTTCACCCGAAATACAGCAGATTGCAAAGCATATCCTGTCAGGCGTGCTGATTCCGAACAGCATGGTGGATGAAGAGGCAACAGAAAAGCAGAAAAAAGACTTCATTGAAGCATATAAGCTGGAAAATCCGGTAATGATCTATAAGAATGAAAGGTTTATACGAAAGGAGGATATCATTACCCCAGACAAGCTTGACGTGGCAAGGCGTCTCGGGCTGCTTGACGAACAGAAAGGCCCGGATTACCTTTTCCTTGTTTCGGTGTTTTTAATTTTACTGCTGCTTTGGACCATCATGGCATTATTCCTGAAATATTTTGCAGGAAAAATATTTGAAAGCCGCAATGAACTGATGCTTATTGCAAGCGTTATTGTCCTGACGGTTTTTCTTGCTTTCATGGCAAAGGAATTTATTCCTGAATATGCGGCATATATTACTCTTGGGTTTATTGCCCCGGTACTGACCGTTGTTTTTCTTAATATACAGATTGCAGTTATAGTGAACCTGGTTACCTCTTTATCGGTATCGCTTATTTTCAGGGACAACCTGACGTTTTTGATTATGCTTGTCATGAGCGGTACGATAGCTGCTTTCCTTTCGGCCAATGCCAATCAGAGAAGAAAAATATCCCTGGCCGGGCTTGTAACGGGAGCGGTAAATATTCTGGTGGTGGCATGCATCGGTATAATAGAAAAAAAGGACTGGACCACAATCCTTTATGAAGGCGGAATTGCCTTTATTAACGGTATTCTTTCGGTGATACTTGCAATAGGTATTCTGCCGTTCTTTGAAGGTATTTTCAATATGATAACACCGTTGAAACTCCTTGAACTGGCAGATCCGAACCATCCACTGCTAAAACGGCTGCTGATGGAAGCTCCCGGAACATATCACCACAGCCTGATGGTGGGTAACCTGGCTGAAGCTGCTGTGAGGCAGATAGGAGGAAATCCGTTGCTGGCAAGAGTAGGTGCGTATTTCCATGATGTGGGTAAACTGAAGAGGCCGAACTTTTTCAAGGAAAACCAGATGTCTGAAAACCCGCATGACAGGATTACCCCTAATCTGAGCACCCTTGTGATAACCTCCCATACGAAGGACGGAGAACAACTTGCGATAAAATATAAACTGCCAAAGGCAATACGAGATATAATTGTACAGCACCATGGCTCCACTCTCGTGGCGTATTTTTACCATAAAGCCAAACAGGCTGAAAAGGGAGCCGAGGTAAAGGAGAGCAATTTCAGGTATGAAGGCCCGAAGCCTCAGTCAAAGGAGGCGGCAGTTGTTCTCCTGGCTGATTCGGTGGAAGCTGCGGTCCGCTCATTGCCCGATAAGACGAAGGGAAAGATAGAAGGCTTGATAAGGAAAGTGATTAAGGATAAACTTGATGACGGGCAGCTGGATAACTGTGATTTGACACTCAAGGACCTTGATGAAATTGCAAATGCGTTTATGACGGTATTGAGCGGATTCTTCCACGAAAGGACCGAATATCCCGATCTGGAGAAAAAGACTACCCTCAACGAACTGGACAGGTACAGCGCATTTGCGGAAAATAAAGAGGAGCAGGAAAACAATGAAAGTGGTAGTTCAAAATAAGCTGAAGAAAAGGTATTTCCCTGTCAGGGAAATCAGGGAACTGATTACAAAAGCAGTAAAAGCGGCACTGACTTGCGAAGAAATACGGTATCCGGTACTTGTGTCTGTTCTTCTTGTTGAGAATGATGAGATCAGAAGAATAAACGCAGAGTACCGCAAAAAGGACAGTGTCACCGATGTTTTGTCATTTCCGATGCTGGATATGGAAGACGGAAAGTTCATAACCGAACCGAATGAAATGGATATGGACCAGGGAAGGCTTTTTCTCGGGGATATTGTAATATCCGTTCCAAGGGCAATTGGGCAGGCTGAAGCCTATGGGCATTCTGTTGAAAGGGAACTGGCTTTTTTGGCTGTACACGGTGTTTTACATTTACTGGGCTATGATCATAATATGGCAGACAGGGAACAAAAAATGAAGCAGAGGCAGGAAGATATACTCTTATCGATTGGCCTGCCGCGTTAGGATTTAAACCTGGGGATAAATTATGAAGAACAGAGTGCTGAAAGACAGTTTCAAATATGCCGGTCAGGGTATCAGGGAAGCGTTTATAAGTGAAAGAAATTTCAGGATTCACTGTTTTGCAACACTGCTGGTTATTGTATTCGGAATTTTACTGAATCTGCCGGTTCAGAAATGGATTGCGCTTTTTTTCGCAATCGGTTTTGTACTGGTATGTGAACTGATTAACACTGCCGGTGAAATTTTGGTGGATATGATAACAAAGGAGTATTCACCCGAGGCAAAAAAGGTAAAGGACCTCCTGGCAGGTGCCGTTCTTATTTCAGCAGCTACCGCATTTGCCGCAGGTATCCTGGTGTTTTTTGAACCTGTAATAAAACTTATTGGAAACATTACTCACATTAAATAAAGGAGCATGTGATGATTAGGGGAAGACTGGAAGATTACCTGTTAATGATACCTGTATTGCTTATTTCATTAACAATACACGAGTTTTCTCATGGTTATACTGCATACCGGCTTGGGGATCCGACTGCAAAAAACGAGGGGAGGCTCAGTTTAAACCCCTTCAGGCATCTTGACCCTATCGGTACGATAATGATGCTAATTGCAAGAATCGGCTGGGCCAAGCCTGTCCCGATAAACCCTGTTTATTTCAGGGACAGGAAAAAGGGTACAATGCTTGTAAGTTTAGCCGGTCCTCTTTCAAACCTGGCGATGGCATTTATAGGCGTTTTTTTGTATAAAATAACGTACATTATCGGGTACAGGAATATAATGACCGGTGACACCTTTACGATGTATTTCATTAACTTCCTGCTGCTGTTTTTCTCTGTAAATATTAATCTGGCAATATTCAATCTGCTGCCTGTACCGCCCCTTGACGGTTCGAAGATTCTTTCCGGGGTTCTGCCGTATGACAGGTATTTTCGTTATATGCAGTATGAAAGGTATATAGGTATGATTTTTCTTGTGATAGTTCTGGTTGCACCTTCGGTATTAAGCACCGTCCTGTCCTTTTTTACACAACCTATTGCAAAAAGCATGGTATGGTGCGCAGACCTGATTATAGGACTTTTCCTGTGAGGGGGTAGGATGCGGGAATGGAATATACAGGTTCCCCCAATAATGATATATGCACAATTAAACTGAAAAACTTTGAGGGGCCTCTTGATCTGCTTTTTTACCTGATCGAAAAGAATCAGATTGATATTTATGATATTCCGATAGTCGAAATAACCGATCAGTATATGGAATATCTCTTTGCCATGCAGCAGATGGATTTGGAAATTGCCAGCGAATTTCTTGTCATGGCGTCCACTCTTCTGCATATAAAGTCAAAACTGCTTTTACCGTCAAGAAAGGAAGAGGAACAGGAAGAGGAAGACCCGCGCGAGGAACTGATAATTAAACTCGTGGAATACAAAAAGATAAAGGAGTTTGCAGAAATTCTGAAAGAAAAGGAAAAAGTCTGGAGCAGGGTGTATTACAAACTTCCGGAAGCCCTGCCTGAAGCGGCATTTGAAGTTATTCTGGATGTATCGCCCCAAATGCTGAAGGAATGTTATCAGAAATGCATGCAGAATTATTACGACAGGCAGAATGACGTCTCTCAGAAGATGGAGAGGATTCTCAGACAGGAAAAAGTATCGCTGCGACTTAAAATAAAGGAGTTGCTGGCTAAACTGAAAAGGGGCATAAGACTTTGTTTTTCACAGATTTATAATTTAAGGCACATGTCGCGCATTGAAGTGGCGACAGGTTTTCTGGCCGCCCTTGAGATTGCAAAGATGGGCAAGGCTGTAATTCATCAGAAAGAAGAATTCGGCGAGATCTATATAGATCCAATAATCAGAAGGGAGGGATAATCAGGATCATGGAGGATTTAAGGGAAATTGAATCCGTACTCGAAGCCGTATTGTTTGCTGCGGGTGATTCAGTTTCGCTGGACAAGCTGTCCGAGATTATCGGACAGGATAAAAAGACTACCGCCGGCATACTTTCGGGCATGGAGATGAAATATAAAAATTCCAACAGGGGAATAATGCTCAGGCAGTTGGGTACGAATTACCAGTTGTGTACAAAGCCCGAGTATGAAGAATACATAGCATACCTTGGAACGGGGAGAAAGAAGCAGGGGTTGTCCCAGGCGGCTTATGAAGTTCTTGCGATTATTGCATACCATCAGCCGGTGACAAAAGCCCATATAGAGCAAATTCGCGGTGTGAATTCGGATAACGTGATTGCAACCCTTCTGGAAAAGAATTTAATATGTGAAACCGGGCGGCAGGACGGGCCGGGCAGGCCGAAACTGTACGGCACGACTGAGGAATTCCTGAGGGTTTTCGGTTTCAGTTCGCTTAATGATTTGCCCAGGATGGGAATGAATGATATCCAGGTTGTGATGAATGATGTACCTGTGGATTAGTATTGGGCATGTTTTTATATACCGGAATGTGTTGGCCCGCAAAATCTATGATGAGGAGGCATAAGTCTATGGACAAATCCAAGGTACCGCCTGCTCCGCTTTACCGGGATCCGATTTACGACAGCCCGACAGATCCGGTTGTTATCTACAACAGGGAGGAAAAATGCTTCTGGATGCTTTATACGCAGAGGCGTGCCACTGAAATCAACATAGGTGTTTCCACCGTGCACGGAACAAAAATAGGAGTGGCTTCTTCATCTGATGGTATTCGCTGGCTTTACCGGGGTACTCTTCCGAATCTTGAATATGAACCCGGAATGAATACATTCTGGGCACCGGAAGTTATATATGCAAAAGGCAAATACCATATGTTTGTCTCCTATGTCAGGGGCGTACCCACTGATTGGAACTGGGAACGCCATATAATTCACTATACTGCAGACAATATGTGGGAATGGAAGTTTGAATCCGTTCTGTCGCTGTCTTCGGACAGAGTTATTGATGCATGCATATACGAAATTTCTCCGGGAATATATAAGATGTGGTACAAGGATGAGGTTAACGGCAGTCATACATACAGCGCCATAAGTGATGACCTTTACAACTGGAAGATTCTTGGACCAGAGATAACCGATGTACCCCACGAAGGACCAAACGTTTTTGAACTGGGCGGTATAAAATGGCTTATAACCGATCACTGGCATGGCCTTGGTGTATATTCGTCTGATGATTTTTCTTCATGGACACGGAAAAAGGATATACTTGATATACCGGGCAAAAGGAAATGGGATAACGCGGTCGGGCACCATGCCGATGTTGTGGTATGCGGTGATGAAGCCTATATTTTCTACTTTACTCATCCGGACGCGGAAAATACCCCCGCTGAATGCGGACTTCGCGCCTGTGTACAGGTGGCAAGGCTTACCACCGACGGTGTAAACATTTTCTGTGACAGGGATGAGGAATTTGAACTGAAAATTGATAAGGCTGCGATATAAAATTGACTGAGTATATAAAGCATACTGTATGGATAAAATAACCGGGAGGTGAAAAAAATGTACCTTCCGGTTATTTTATGTATTGCTGCAGTGGTTCTTTTGATGCTTTTCATGAGTCTGAGGATATCGGTGGAACTGACGGCAGAAGAATCCGGGATTAGTTATACCATCAGGGGAAATATATTCAGGTATATCAAAATAATGGAGATTAGAAGCGGCAGCGGAAGAAAAAGGGTAAATAAAAAAAAAGGTGAAAAAAGGCAGGATAAACTTCTGGGAATAATAAAAACGGCGATACGGAAAAATAACGGAAAGGTAATTCATATAGAAAAACTTTCACTTACCGGAACCTTTTCAATTGAGGATGCAGCTGCCAATGCAATATTGTATGGCATTTTTCTTATTCTGTGGCAGTATATAATATTATTCCTGTCTGCGAATTTTACATTTGAACATCATAACTACAATTTGCGTCCCGATTTTCAGAACAATAAAAATTCGCTGTTTTTCCAGATTGTAATGCGCATTGTCGTTTTAAAAGCTTTATTGCTTTTAATAAAACATTATTTAGAGACAAAAATTAAAAACAGGACTGAATAGTTTAATCCATAATTGTAAAGTATAAACAGTGATCCGGAAATTAAGGAGGTGAAAGGATGGGAGCGCATCCTATTGATGAACTGATGAAGACCGCCATGGAAAGTATCAGGGATATGGTGGATGTTAATACAATTGTAGGAGACGCGGTTCAAACTGCAGACGATACCGTTATAATTCCTGTTTCCCGCGTAGCATTTGGTTTCGCGGCAGGAGGTGGTGATTACCAGGGACAGGGTGACGGAAGATCAGGTTCTGAAAGCAGCAGTTTTCCGTTTGCAGGCGGAAGCGGAGCAGGAGTTACGATTCATCCGGTAGCGTTTCTGGTAGTAGGAAAAAACAATACTATCAAGCTGTTACCGGTAGAGCACAATACAACCCTTGACAGGATTATGGATTTCATTCCCGCCATGATTGATAAAATTGCTCCCCTGATGACGGGCAGAAAAAATAATGAAGAAGAAAGAGGCAGGAACAACAGCAGGGAAGAAAAGAAGCAGCAGGAACCTTTTTAAGGTTCCTGCTGCTTTTTTGTTGGATTTGGGCTTTTCGGTCGGTGCAAGTCTGTGGTATGCCCTGATAGCGGGAATTACCTGGTCAATGACAGGGGTGTATTTAATTATGGCATATTCAGTTACTTACAAAGTGCGGTAAAATTATTGCTGTTTGTTTACGTCATACTGAGGATACTGGTTTCCGGTATAGCTTTCGAAAACCTTCTTAACTATATTACCTCCGATTGTTCCGGCTTCTCTTGAAGTTAAGTCACCGTTGTAACCCTGTTTGAGGTTGATACCTAACTGGTTGGCAATTTCATATTTCATATTTTCAAAAGTAGTTCTGCTTCTTGTATTGCTTCTTGCCATTTTCTTTTCACCTCCTCACTACCTATTATGGCTTAAAGCAGATATAATATGAGTAGTAAGTTATGGTGCAATTGGCTGCTTTATATAAAGTCTTTCAGAAATTTATTACGAATAATACAAGTATTCCGCAAAAAAATAAAAAATATTTCAAATTTCGATTCATTATTTATATCATTTTGTTGTATTCCGATATTTAGTATGATAATATATCATAGAATAGATAATTTATCCAATTGTAAATCTTTAACAGAAGAAGAAGCGTTAAGGGGTGATTTACGTGGTTAACAGACTGCTTTTTTCAGGCCGACAGATAGAAAAAGCCCTGGATGTTGCTTGGAAACGTAATGAAATCATCTCTGAGAATATTGCTAATGTTGATACACCCGGATATAAAAGAAAAGATGTGCAGTTTGAGGATTATTTCAATTCAGAGTTAAAGCTTGGCCGTATCTCAAATTTTAACTCAAGATTGTCAGGCAGCGAAAAAATAAAGGTAATTTACGACAGCAGCAATTACAGCTATCGGCTTGACGGCAACAATGTGGATGTTGAAAGAGAAATGGCCATTATGGCTGAAAATACGATAAGGTATAACACTCTTATTAATCGTATTACCGGCCAGTTAAACAAAATTCGCACAATTATTAAAGGAGGATAATGAAATATGGGTTATTTCAATGCATTGCATACCAGTGCCTCCGCTCTGACTGCACAAAGATTCAGAATGGATATCATTTCAGAAAATATAGCCAATGTTAATACTACAAGAACCGAGGACGGAACTCCGTACCGGAGAAAAACAGTCATTTTTGAAGCCAAGCCTGGTAACATTCCATTTACTTCCTATCTGACCGAGGCCAGCAGGAAACTCATCGGCAGCAGTACCGGAGGAGTTCGTGTATCTGCTGTTGTTGAAGATCCGTCGCCTTTCAGAAGCGTATACGATCCCGGGCATCCCGATGCAGATGAAAACGGAATGGTTCAAATGCCCAATGTTGACATAGTTACCGAAATGGTGAATTTAATATCGGCTTCAAGAGCATATGAAGCAAATATCACTTCAATCAATACCACTAAATCCATGGCGATGAAAGCACTGGAAATAGGCAGATAACTGCCGGTTATTCCTAAACGGAAATTAACAGGGAGAGATAAAAATGAGTATTGCAGGAATATCATCTGTTATGGATAATATTTCAGTTCAGGGTGTTCTTAACAGGGTCCCTGAAAAAGAAAGCATAAGTTTCAGGAATGTACTTCTGAATGAAATTTACAAAGTCAGTGATCTTGAAAAGGCAGCCGATGCCGTTACGAATGATTTTATAACAGGCAAAACAGACAGTATTCATTCAGTGTTAATTGCAGCCGAAAAAGCTTCAATAGCATTACAGTTGATGATAGAAGTAAGAAACAAGGTTATCGATGCATATAACGAAATAATGAGAATGCAGGTATAATCTCCGGCCTGCAGGTTAAATGTGAACAAAAGAAGAAACCGCTCTGGGGGGAAGAAAAATGCCGGAAGGTTTAGCTAATTTATGGAAAAAAATTAAAGATTACTGGAATGATCTGGATAAAGGACAGAAAACGCGTTTATTTGTTACAGTGGGAATAATTGCAGCAGCAATAGCGGTAACATTGTTTTTTGTTTTAAAGACCGATTATGTACCACTTCTCGAAAGCGGCAGCGAATATGATCTGAAAGCAATCGTGGAATATCTTGATTCAAAAGATATTAAATACAAAAAAGGAACAAACCAGATATATGTTGACAGCAGGATGAAACAGGACATTGAGTTTGACCTGGCAAGTGAGGTTGGAGTCATCAGTCCTGACGTTATTTTTGATCAGAGCTGGTCCAAACTGTCACTTACCGTTACCGAGGAAGATAAGGAAAAACTATGGAAGCAGTTTGAACAGAACAATCTTGTGTATAAACTCAAAAAATTTGAAAACGTAATAGATGCATCGGTTCAGTATACGAAGCCAGAAAAAACCTACTGGGCTTACAGGAATGAGAATGAAGACAAAGGTTCGGCATTTGTGGCCTTGAAAACCAGGGCCCCGTTAACGACGGACCAGATAGAAGCTGCTGTTCGTGTTGTGGCTGCGTCAATAGGTATACCGAAAGAAAACATAACCATTGTGGACGAAAATTTGAATCCCCTGAATCTTACCCAGCAAAGCGATATATATGATGCAAACACACAGGAGGAAATGAGAAGGCAGCGGGAACTAGAACTGGAGCAGAAAGTCTACAGGCATTTCAAGGTTGGAATTGCTCAAAACGCCAATTTTGACACAATGAGTGTCACTGTCAGTGCAAAGCTTGATTTTGACGTGTTAAACAGTACTGAAATCCAGTACACCGCCCCTGACAGTGATGGTGAAGGCTTTATTAAAACACAGGAAACCCTTGAAGAAAGAATGGAAGGTAGGCAGGCCGGACAAGCACCCGGTCTGGATTCAAATCCGGGAACAACCACCTATATGGTTGGATCAGATGGCACTTCTTCTTACAGGAAAGAGCACAACCTGGAGGAACGCATTTTCAATCAAAAACAGATTGAAAGCAAAAAAGCGCTGGGAAAGCTGATCCCGGAAGAAACAAAAGCTTCAATTACACTTTGGTATGGACACAGGGTTGAAACTGCGGATGCACTTACCAGCGAATATATTGAACAAATAAAACAGGATGCCGGTTATGCGATGGGCATACCTGTGAGCAATATTTCGGTCAGTATACAGAAACTTGTCCCAGAAGTGGTTTCTGAAATTGAATCAGACGATATCGGCAATTTTGTTGAAAAATACGGTCTTTACATACTGATGGCAATTCTGCTTGGAATTATGGCATTTCTGGTGATACCAAGAGGCAAAAAGGCTGACGAACAGGAGGTTCCCATTGCCCTTGGTGAGGCTGCACTGGCCGGCGCAGAGCTCGCCATGGCTGATACCGGAAGGAATTTGCCTGAGATAGAGTTCGAAGAGAAAGACGAGCTCAAACTGCAGATTAGGAGATTTGTCGAAACAAAACCCGATGCAGTTGCACAGCTTCTGAGAAACTGGCTTGCTGAAGATTGGGATTAAAGGAGTGAGCTTATGGCTGCTGGAACCACTTCCAGAGAATACTCAGGCAGGGAAAAGGCGGCAATGCTTCTGATAACGCTTGGACCTGAACTGTCTTCAAAAGTTTTCAAACACCTGAAGGAAGAAGAAATTGAGCAGTTAACCCTGGAAATAGCAAATATAAGGAGTGTTTCACCCCAGGACAAGGATAAAGTGCTTGAAGAGTTCTATCAGATTTGTCTGGCTCAGGAATATATTGCCGAAGGCGGCATAGGGTATGCGAAAGAGGTACTGGAGAAAGCTCTCGGTACCGAAAAAGCTATGGAAATTATTAATAAACTCACCGTTTCCCTGCAGGTAAGGCCTTTTGATTTTGTGAGAAAGGCTGATCCTTCACAGATACTTAACTTTATTCAGAGCGAACATCCTCAGACAATAGCACTGATACTGGCATACCTGAAGCCCCAGCAGGCGGCGGCTGTTCTTTCTGCACTTCCGCAGGAAAAACAGGCCGATGTTGCCAAACGGATTGCACAGATGGACAGAACTTCCCCGGAAATTATAAAGGAAGTTGAAAGGATACTGGAAAAGAAACTTTCATCCCTTGTAATTGAGGACTATACCGCAACAGGCGGTCTGCAGGCAATAGTTGATATATTGAACTCGGTGGATAGAAGCACTGAAAAATATATCATGGAAACACTGGAAATAGAAGATTCCGACCTGGCAGAAGAAATAAGAAAGAGGATGTTCGTATTCGAAGACATTCTGCAGCTTGATAACCGTTCAATACAGCGCTTCCTGCGCGAAGTGGACAATTACCAGCTTGCCGTTGCATTAAAGGGTGCAACCGAAGAGGTGCAGAATGTCATTTTCAGCAATATGTCCAAGCGTATGGCTGAAATGATTAAGGAAGACATGGAATTCATGGGACCTGTGCGTCTCAAGGATGTTGAAGAGGCACAGCAGAAGATTGTCAATGTAATAAGGAAACTCGAAGACGCGGGTGAAATTATTATTTCAAGAGGCGGAGGAGACGAAATAATTGTATAACGATTACAGCAGAAATGTACTGAAAAGTTACCAGATAAATATGGGCATGCCATACCAGGTAAAGATAAGGCAAAAGGAGGCAGTACCTTCTGACAACAGGATTGAAGAAAAGGCTGTCCCTGTCGAAGAAAAGCCTTCTGCTGATGAGATCCTGGAAAATGCCCGGAAAGAAGCCGAAAAAATAATTAACGAGGCCAGAATCAAAGCCGAGTCAATACTTAATTCGGCCAGTGCCGCGGTCGCAGCAAGGGTTAAGGAAGCCGAGGAAAAGGCAAAGGAAGAAGGCTATATCCATGGCGAAGCCCTCGCGAGGAAGCATTACCAGAGTTTGATAAATGAAGCCGAAGAACTGAAGCAAAAGGCCAGGGAGATTCATGACAATACAATTGCCGGACTGGAAGCCGAGATTGTCGATTTGATAATTCAGATCTCCAGAAAAGTCATCGGAACGGAACTGACACAAAACAGGGAAGTAATACTCGGCCTTATCAGGAATGCGCTTTCCGCTGCTTCACTGGCAGACAGGGTATTGATACATGTTTCTGATGAAGACTATGATTTCGTAGCTGAAAATAAAGACAGAGTAACGGAAGGAATTAAGGGTATCAGGGGCTTTGAGATAGTAAGGGACAATTCACTGAAAAAAGGAGAATGCCTTGTTGACACAGGATTCGGAACGGTGGACAGCAGTATAGACATCCAGCTAAGGACAATGGAAAAAACACTGAGGGAACTGCTTGGTGAAACCGACACCGAAGAATCAGTTCCTACAGAAGAAAAAATGTAACGGTGCAGAGGGTACATATGAATATTCAGATTAATCTGGATAAATACAAGGAAGCTGTTTCAAGCAGACGCTTTGTTTCTTTCAGAGGCCAGGTAACTAAGGTAGTCGGCCTGACCATCGAATCAACCGGCCCTGAAACACGGGTCGGCGAATTGTGCCGTATAGTTAATCCCAGAACCAACCTGGAAGTATTCGCGGAAGTTGTTGGATTCCGTGATAATCATGTTCTTCTGATGCCCCTCGGGGAAATGACCGGAATCGGTCCGGGAAGTCTCGTAATTGCTACCGGTAATGAATTAAAGGTCAGGGTAGGTCCGGGACTTCTCGGAAGGGTATTGGACGGTCTTGGAAATCCTATTGACGGAAAAGGAAATATTCAGACCGAAGGTTTTTATCCGGTGGAAAATGTGCCGCCGCATCCTCTGACAAGGCCAAGAATTCACGAAATACTGCCCCTTGGCGTCAAATGTATCGACAGCATGCTGACTCTCGGCAAGGGCCAGAGACTTGGAATATTTGCCGGCAGCGGCGTTGGCAAAAGCACACTGATTGGAATGATTGCCAGGAATACGAAAGCCGATATCATAGTTATCGGCTTAATCGGGGAACGAGGAAGAGAGGTAAGGGACTTCCTTGAGAGAGACCTTACCGAAGAAGGTCTGAAGCGTTCGGTTGTCGTTGTCGCAACATCGGATCAGCCTGCACTTATAAGAAAAAAAGGGGCATTTGTCGCAACCGCAATAGCCGAATATTTCCGTGACCGTGGTCATGACGTGCTTCTGCTTATGGATTCATTAACACGTTTTTCAATGGCTCAGCGTGAAATTGGTCTTTCCATTGGCGAACCGCCTGTATCAAGAGGTTATACGCCTTCTGTTTTTTCGGTAATGCCAAAACTGCTGGAACGCTCAGGAACATCGGATAAAGGTTCGATAACCGGTTTATATACCGTTCTGGTTGACGGAGACGACATGACAGAACCGGTAACCGACACTGCAAGAAGTATCCTTGACGGCCACGTTGTCCTGTCAAGAAGACTGGCTCATAAAAATCACTATCCTGCCGTTGATGTACTGGAAAGCATAAGCCGTGTCATGAACGATATTGCCACTAAAGAGCATAAAAAACTGGCAGCGGAAATCAGAAAAAACCTTGCCGTATACAAGGAAGCGGAAGATCTTATAAACGTCGGCGCTTATGTTAAGGGAAGCAATCCCGAGATTGACAGGGCAATTTCTGTTATCGGCAATATAAATGCTTTTCTTACCCAAAGCGTGACAGAAAAGTATGAGTTTGAAGAAACACTTGAATTAATGAGAAAAGCGCTGGAGGTTGACCAATAATGGCACGGTTCAGTTTCAGGCTTCAGACTTTTCTTAATCTGAAAGAAATGATGGAGAAGAATACTAAAAATGAACTGGGGATTGCTGTTCAGAAGTACCAGTACCAGATGTCGGTACTTTCGGGGATCAGGCAGGAAATCAACGATCAGCAGGAAGAGTTCAGGAAGGAAGGAACATCGGTAACCACGCCGTTAAAACTGAAACAGCGGATGGATTACATCAAGGCTGTGCAGGTGAAGGAAAAGGTGCAGGTTGACATAGTTAATGAAGAAAAAAGAAATGTCGATAAAATAAGAAAATGATTAATTGAAACAATGAAAGAAAAAAAGATTCTTGAAAAGCTCAGGGAAAGGCAATTAGTTGAGTTCAAAAAAGAACAGGAGAAAAAACAGCAGCTGATTGTGGAAGAAATTGTCAGCTTCAATGAAACTGTAACACCACACAATAAGGCATAGGGGATATAAGATGGCTCAGAATGTAAAAGTATTAACACCGCAAATGAAAAAAGGCGGAAAAAAAGATGCAAAATCGGTGATACTGGACGGGTTACTGACAATTCTTGTGTCAATAATTATAGTTCTTATTATTTTCGGAGGAGCTTTTTACTATCTCCTGAAAAATGACATAGGAGGGCTCGGGGAATATTTCAGACCGGGCATAGAAAGGATACCTGTACTGAAACATGCTCTTCCGCCCCTTCCGGAAACCGAAGATCCTTATGATCCAAAACATCTTACTCAGCAGGAACTTCTTGAAAAATACAGCGAGCTGCGCAGTGAGAACAGGGAACTGAAAGAACAGCTGGAGTCAGCCAGCAGGCGTATAGCAGAGCTTGAGAGTGAGAAGCAAAAGTGGGAGTCCATGGCTGAAGAGGCCCGGCAAATACTTGAGAAAAATGAAGGTACTTCGAGACAGATTCTTGAACAGATTGAACAGCTTGAAAATGACAAACGGGAACTGGACAGGATTATAGCCATGGGAAACCCGGAAGCTTTTGCAAGGTACTTTGAAAGAATTAACCCCGAAAATGCCCAGGAACTTTACAGGGAAGTTGTTGAAATACAGGCTGCAAAAGAGAATTATAAAAACCTCGCCGTTACATATACCGAAATGGAGCCTGCAAATGCGGCAGCCATTTTAACAGAGCTCGGGAAAACAGATATGGATCTTGTTGTAAATATTATCGAAGCCATGAAAAACGATGTTAAGGCAGAAATCATTGAAAACATGAACCCGGCGTTTGCTGCCGAACTTATGAAAAGCATAGCCGGCATAAAACTTTCAAATTAAGCCCATATACGCTTATTGCGTTTTATGAGGATAATAAAAAACCGGAAAGGAGGTGAGGGAAAATGGTGCTGGTAAACGGTCTTTCACATGTTTCTGTCGGTACCCGGCAGAATGAAGTAAAATCAACAGGGGAAAAAACAAACCAGGGAGACAGTTTTTATGCTTTTCTGAGTAAGAGCATGTTAAGCGGTGAATCAGTCCGAACAGCAGGAAAGGAAAGGTTTTTTCCTCCGGCTTCGTCGGGTTACCGGCATGATATAAGAAATGACTCCGTTTCAAGCAGCGACCGGATGTATAAAGAAGTACCGAAGGATTCTGACAGTGTCACGGATATCCCGGCTCAGGATGATGGCAGTCCCCAAAAGAAACGGGAAAATCTTTTGTACCTTATTGACGAAGTAATTGCAGTTCTCAGGCAGCTTGCGATGTTACTGCAAAAACCTGAAACCTCTGAAGAATCCGGCGCAGGTATTTCCTTACCGGATGAGATTAAAGCCGCTCTGAGCGATATAATTAACGGTCTGACCGGGATGACGGACTTAACCGGTGGCAATGTTAAAGAACTTGTACAGGATTTATCAGTGAAAATGCAGCAGGTATTTGAGGACGGTTCTTTCTTCGTTTCGGCCGAAACCGGTATTTCAGAGGGAAACGGTCAGCCCGGCGAGCTTATTGCAAAAATGCTTAGTGAAGCAGAAAACTTAAAGGCTGTGCTTGTTTCGGATGAAGCCGGCGGAAATATATATACCGAAACAGGGGAAGAAAACAATGTCTGGACGGATGACGGAAACTTGCTTAAGCAGCGGACGGAAATCAACGGATCAGACCAGGAGAACAGTGCAGGAATTAAGACTGATGACAATGTTGAGGAGAACTGCGAAGATGAAAGAAAAGTGTCTTCGGATACAGAGAACGGTATTACCGGTAAATCCGGTTCAGGTATGGTTAATCTCCGGGATGATTTCAGAAGGGTTACCGACAGCAGAGTCGCTCAGAATGAGCAGGTTAATGAATCCGGACATGTGGTTCCTGAAAAATTAAGCGTTACCGAAAAGACCGACATATTGCGCCAGGTTGCTGAAAAAGTTCAGGTACTGACCGACAGTGAACGTTCCGAGATGATTATACAGTTAAAACCTGAAAGTCTCGGAAGAATTCAACTGCAGGTTATCCACGAGCGTGGTGAGATTGTTGCAAAATTCCTGGCCGAAAATGAACAGGTTAAATCAATCCTTGAAAACAACATGCAGTTCCTAAGGGATGCGCTGGAAAAAAGCGGAGTCGATATACAGAGCCTGTCGGTATCGGTAGGGCATCAAAACCGCGGCGAAAACCGGAACGATTACGAAAGCAGGTATCCTCAGAACGGTCTTCATCGGAACTATTATGAAGAACTGCCAGAAATGGCTGATATAAGTCACACTTACCGATATACCGGCATTACGGATGATTCGTACGGATTCACGGGTTCCGAAATTAACCTCATTGCTTAGGGAGGGATATTATGTCTGAAATCAGCTCAGTACGGCAGATGACAATTGAAGAAATTATAAATTCGGGCAGCAGTTCCACCCGTGAAGTATCAAACGAACTGGGAAAGGATGCTTTTATGAAACTTCTGATTACCCAGCTTCAGTACCAGAATCCGCTGGAGCCGATGGATGACCAGGACTTCATAGCCCAGATAGCCCAGTTCAGTGCCCTGGAACAGATGCAGAACCTGAACCACTCATTTTCCTATTCAATGGGGTTCTCACTGCTCGGCAAGTATATTTCTGCAGCGGTAACAGATGAAAATACGGGGAAAATCCGGTATGTAACCGGAGAAGTGGAATCCGTATACTCTCAGTCCGGCAAGATTTACCTTGTGGTGGACGGCTATGACGTACCGCTGGACAGCATAAGCCATGTTTCCGAAAAACCGGCCGATTACAGCAGAATGGAAATTGAAAAGTACAACAGCCTTATTGGTATGCTCAGTACAGTAAATACAACACTCATTAATGGTGATAATCCGTACAGGCTGGAAGGAATTGTCGCAAAAATCGAAAAAGGATCGGACGGCATTTATATGACACTCGACGAGGTAATACTGAGTGTTACGGATATCGACAGGGGAGCCTTTGAAAGTGAAGAAGCATACATAAAGGGAATGAAGGGCCAGTTTGTTTCTTTCACGGCCAAAGATGCTGAAACCGGACAGAAAATCAAACTGGAAGGAATTCTGAGAGATGGCGTCAGGGACGAAGAAATGGGCTGTTACCATGTAATACTGGATAATGTCAAGGTTCCGCTGGAGGATATTGTATCCACACAGAAGGTGGATTTGGTCTCGCCCGAACAGCAGCTTCTGAAAAATATTCTTGATACCCTGAGATCAGTTGAATCAAAGCTGTCAAAGGAATTGCCCGAAGCGGTGGAAAACGGTGAAGGAAGCGAAATTCCGGAAGAAACGGGCGACAACACTGAGGAAAACGAGATTCCGGAAGATACAGGCGAAACAGGGGGCGGAGGTCAATGATTTTCAACAGCAGACCTGTTCAGGGTATACCTTACCTGACACCCGCGGGTGAAATACAGAAAAGGCAGAATTTACAGACCGCAGGAACTTTCCGGGACATTCTTAATGAACAGCTTAAAAATGATGTTAAGATATCGAAGCATGCACAAATGCGCATGCAGATGAGGAATGTAAATCTTACCGAGGCACAGCGGGAAAAACTTGCAAAAGCAATTGACAAGGCTGATGCCAAAGGTATCAGGGACACTTTGATTGTAATGGACAGGATGGCATTTGTGGTAAACGTTAAGAACAGAACGGTAATAACGGCATTAAGCAGCAGTGAAATGAAGGAAAATGTATTTACAAACATTGACGGAGCCGTATTTACCGACTGAATCAAGTTTAAATTAACATTTATCTGCAGAAAAGCCGATATATTGAATAAAGGTTTTTTCAGCCGGACCCGCTCGGGAGGCTGACCGTTTTGGAATGACAGAAGAAACGGAAACCTTGGGAGGGGATTTATATGATGCGTTCGATGTTTTCAAGCGTTTCAGGCTTGAGATCACATCAGACCAAAATGGACGTAATCGGAAATAATATAGCCAACGTCAATACTGTTGGATTTAAAGCAAGTCGTGTTACTTTTGCCGAAATATTTGCGCAAACCGTGGCCGGAGCAGGAGCTCCTGACCCGTATACAGGACGGGGGGGAACCAATCCGGTTCAGATAGGTCTCGGAATGAATGTAAATTCAATTGACACACTGATGACCCGAGGCAGCCTGCAGCGTACCGATAATCCTACCGACCTGTCAATTGAAGGCGAAGGATTCTTTATTGTGCGCAACGGATATGAAGGTACA
>Ga0134099_1000465_pt1 | contig 47631 bp, 39 predicted proteins | sample 10_taG_2_FD_105482 | JGI IMG/M metagenome (GOLD analysis project Ga0134099, IMG submission 105482) | Switchgrass degrading microbial communities from high solid loading bioreactors in New Hampshire, USA - 10_41_5_180_A2 metaG | ecosystem: Engineered > Bioreactor > Semi-continuous > Anaerobic >...
CATTCCCCGCGATTGAGTTTGCTCTGGTCGAAGCGCAGGATGTTCCACTCGCCGTTATTGGCAACGTTGAATTCATACCAGCCGTCTTCGGAGTAGCGGCAGATCAGACTCACGTTGTTATTGTTGCGCCCCTGGTTCTCAACCGTGGTATCAATACGCACATTGTCATAGAGCCAGGGCTGGTAAATCATGTACGTATAGGTATCGGTCTCATTGATCTCGAAGCGCAGGCGGCTGTTGATGGTCTTAGCGGTGAAAGCATCGTCATCGCCCAGCGCCACAAACCAGCCCCAGTCTGACATATCATCATCGAACTCTGTGTAGTAGAAGAAGTCACCCGAGCCGCTGGGTGAAGGGTTGACAATGGTGGTTCCAGAGCCGGTGCCGGGGTCAGAAGGTGATTCGGTTTCGGTGCCCGGGTCAAAAACGAAGGCTGTGCTCAGCTCGCGCCCGTTGATCTGGCCGGTGAGGACTTCGCCGGAGGCCCAGCGCAGGACCTCAACATTCAAGGTATCGGTGGGCTGGTGGCTGCGGAGAATGTCGCAGTAATCCGCCATCGTACCATCGGTCGCCAGCACCAGGTTCTCGAGCATGGTGACAATATCACCGGCCTGGATCCCCGCTTTATCCGCCGGAGAGCCCGACTGGACCGAAGAAACCCAGATGCCGGTCAGCGTACCGTCTTCAGTGTACACAGCCTGGCCGTTGATACCGATGGTGTCAACGTTCCTGCCGCCGCGCAGATCATCGATGATTCGCAGAGCAATATCCTTCGAAATACCATAAGCCTGGCGAGTGCTGCTGTTACCTGCATAATGGATGCCAATAACTTTTCCATTAGGATCGATGACCGGACCGCCCGAATTGCCGGGATTGGTGGTCGCATCGTATTCGATGACAGAATCGACCGAGGCCCAGGATGACTCACCCGATGCTTTCGCTTTGGAGATCACGCCGCGGGTCAGCGTATATTCCGGATCGCCCAGAGGGAACCCGGCGACATAAACATCCATGCCCACATCGACTGTGCCCTGATACCAGTCGAGATATTCATAGCCATCACCATCAATGTCAATGACCGCCAGATCGGAGCACTCGGAAACTCCCAGCACCCGCGCATTGCGAGGTTCATCTTCTCCGCCCACCCATACTTTGAGCAGCGCGGCTCCGGTGACGACATGGTTGTTCGTAATGGCAATACCCTCAGGATCAATAATAAAGCCCGAACCGCGGCCGGCGCCGTTCAGCACCAGACCGAACTCGGGATCAATAAAAGTCCCCTGGGATTCGATTTGAATAACTGCTTTCCTGACATCCTGCAGGGTCGCTACTGCGCCAGGAGCGGCTGCCTCTTCAGTTGGTTCAACCTGTGCTTCTTCTGTCGGCTCTTCTACCTGGACTTCTTCGGTTGGAACCGCGGGCTCCTCGGTGGATGTGCTGCCTGAACCGAAGCTGCAGGCCATACTCACCAGCATGACCAGAAGCAGCAGGAAAACCACCGGTTTGAATACTTTTGTGCTCATCGCATCTTCTCCTTCAGACAATCATGTATGGGTGTGATGTTTATTCTCACGTGCTATCAATCAGAAATCGGAGAAATTCGCCTCAGTTTACCATAATTCTTATGTTGATTTAATTATTTTCCAACCCTTATCGGTCCCTCTCCTTCTGGGAGCTTCCCATCGCCCAAAGCAGCCAAATTCAATCTTCTTCACGTTTATACACCAGCCATGTCCCCCAAACGTTACGAAGACTGTTACGAGGAAAAGAGCAAGAAAATTGGTAAAGGGGGAAAAAACCGGCGATGGTAACGTTAAGAGGTAGCGGCTAAAATTTTTTTGGTGGTATTAAAAGCAAGGGGGGGAAGATTAGAACGCGAGAAAAAGGCTGCCCGGTCAACATCATCGGCAGCCTTTAACTGACCTGAAACAGGCTCAGCCCTGTAGAAGATAACCAGATGCGCTCCCCGGGCATGTTCCTGACCGGAAAGCACATCGAGCAGAGAGGTCACCCGGACCTGTAAACCTGTTTCCTCCAGGCATTCTCTCTGCGCGGCCTCTACCGGGTCTTCGCCGGCATCCATAAAACCAGCCGGGAGAGTCCACAGGCCGCGCTGGGGATCGTTGTTCCTGCGCACGAGCAGTACCTGATCGCCGCGTTCGATGAGCACAGCAACGGCGACCTTTGGATCGGCAAAATAGATCCATCCGCAGGCAGGACAAATCGGGCGCAGTTTGCCAAAGCGCTTTTCTTCAACGACAGCTGTCCCGCACTGGGGACAAAACCTTATTACATCGGCGAGCATCAGCTCATGGTCCTGCGAAGGATGAGGGCAATTGCGCCGGCCAGCAGGGCGGCAATCGCCAGTCCAATCTCGATGATTCGCACCGTTTGCGGAGTGATAGACGGAACCTGGTCAGGAGCAGCAGCTGTATCTGTAAAACCTCTGTCATTGGGAGCAGGCTGCTGAAGCTGGCTGTCTGGCGGTTCAGCCGGCGCTTCCATTGTATCAAATTCTGGTTCACTGGTACCACTGGCTGTTTCTGGCGCTGGCAGTGCTGCGAGGGTTTCTTCAGCGGGGGTTTTCTCTACAGGCAAGCTGAAACTTTCCACTTCACCCCCGGAATCTTCCATCTCGCCTGCTGCAGGAACAGCTTCAAAAAGGCGCGCATCCTCTTCAACCTCTGGAGCAGCGCCGGGCGCGGCTTCCATTGCAATGATCTGTGGGTCCTGGGGTTGAATCGTATAAATTGGGGCACCGGTAAAGAGATCACCGATCAGAACAAACACCAGCAAAATGGCCGCAAAAGCAGAGGCAAAGCGGAAGAACGGATAGGCACGCGGCACAGGTGCCGGCCGCTTATGCCCGACCATCTCCGGAGTCAGCGTGAAATTGCGCGGAGCGCGCAGAAGCGGCTGGCTGCGCAGGATGAGGCGGGTACGCCGCAGATCTTCGAGTGCCGAACGCAGTTCAGGGAATCGCTCCAGGCTGCTCTCTAACTTCGCTTGCTCTCTGGGGCTTAGTTCTCTATCGAGGTAGGCCGATAAGGCTTCCCATTCTCGAGGGGAAATTTGTCTCGTCATGGTTATTAACTCTCATCTACCAGACGAAGCGAGGCCGGTAAAAGTTCCCAATAGCCCTGCAAACAATCTCGTAAGCGCAGACGCGCCCTGGCCAGGCGGCTCTTGACGGTGCCCAGTGGTTTCCCCATCGACTGGGCAGCTTCGGCATAATCTAACCCGTGCATATCAACCAGCACAACAACGGAACGAAACTCTTCGGGCAGTTCCCCTAAACACCGCTGCAGCGCCCTGCCCAGTTCATCGCGTTCCGCCACCTCTTCGGGCGTTTCGCCAGGGTCCGCCAGCCAGCGTGGGGACTCGATTTCATCATCATCCTCGTCCAGGGGCTCCAGTGGAGTTGTTGGACGGCGCTTCAGGCGCCGCAGTTCATCATAACTGGCATTTGTAACGATGCGCAGCAGCCAGGCCTTGAAAGAACCACCGCGATACGAATCAATCTTTCGGTAGGCTGAAATAAAAGCCTCCTGGGTAATATCCTCGGCAGCCTCTGCCTCACCCATCATCCGGTACGCCTGGCTGAAGACCAGATCCTGATAGGCCAGAACCAGACGATTGAACGCATCCAGGTCCCCCTGCTGCGCACTGGCGATCAATGCGCTCTCATCCATTTTGGTAACTCTTTCTCATCGTAAGCAGCCAGAACAGGCTGCGCCAGAGCAGAATGCCGAGTGCACCAAAACCGCCCAGCACCAGGACAAAGAGCGGCAGAACAGGAGCATTGAGCATCACTCCGCGCAGCCAGGCAGCAAAGGGCGCGGCAAGGATCATTGTCAGAAAAGGCTTCCACAGCTGGCGCGGATCACTGACACTGTCCATATCAAAAGCCCCGGAGATGGAAGCTGCAAAAAACCAGGCAGCCACCAGTGGAAGGAAGGTGGTCAGCATACGCGCCCCTGCTGTTCCGACGGTGCCGTGGCTGGCAAACCCAAACAGGGTGACAATTGCCAGTGCCAGTACATCCCCCAGCATTAAAGCAATTTGCTTTGAAGATATTTCTCTCATTTTCATCTGCGCCATAATCGTAACGCAAAGGAGAAAAAGGGGCAAGGGATTCTATTGTGCAGTCGGGCACGGAAATCAAAAGCGGGATGACAGGGTCATCCCGCCTCTATTTCTGCGGTTGTCGAGGAAGAATGATTACGCGGAGAGCGGAATCACCTCAGCGGACTGCTCAAAAACCGGCCGGGTGGGAAGCGCCCCCTGCATGGACCAGGGACCTGTCCAGGTGATCTGCACCGGCAGGATGCGGCCGCGCAGGTTCTCACTGGATTCAACAAATACCAGTTTATTAGTGGGGGTGCGGCCGCGCCAGCGCCCGCGCACCTTATCTTCAAACAACACTTCCACCGTCTGTCCCAGGTAGCGCGCATTGATTTCTGCGGCGATGCCTTCCTGCAGTTCCTCCAGCGCTCTGAAGCGGCGCCACTTCTCCTCTTCGGTCACGTCATCACCAAGCCGCCGTGCCGCCACCGTACCGGGGCGGGTGGAATAGCGAGCCAGATGGGCGACGTCCAGTTTTAATTCGGCCAGCAGGTCATAGGTGCGCTGGAACTGCTCGCTGGTCTCTCCAGGGAATCCGACGATGATGTCTGTGGCGATCGACACTCCCGGTATCCGCTGGCGGATGCGCTCGATCAGGCGGCGGTAATCATCGGCGGTGTAACCGCGCTTCATGTTTTCCAGCACCTGGTCGTCGCCGGCCTGTACAGGCACCTCAATGTGCGGCATTACTTTGGGAAGTTCTGCCACCGTATCCAGCAGTTCATCGGTCATCCAGTTGGGATGCGAGGTAAGGAAGCGAATTCGCTCCAGCCCATCCACCTCGTGGATGATGCGCAGCAGCGCAGCCAGATCAGGACCATCGGGGATATCCTTGCCGTAGCGGTCAACAATCTGCCCCAGCAGTGTAACCTCTTTTACGCCCTGCCTGACCAGTGAACGCACCTCTGCAACCACATCTCCCACCGGCCGGCTGCGCTCCACGCCTCGCCGGTAAGGAATGATGCAGAAAGTACAGGCATGCGAACAGCCCAGCACCACCGGGACATGCGTGGCGACCAGCTTTCCCCGTTCTTCGACGGGCAAGATCAGCTCGCCGTCCATGGCGGCAAAACGTGCTTCCGTCTCCTTCTGCTCCAGAGCGCGAGTCTCTCCCTGCGTGAGATGGGAAATCAGCGGACCTGGGTCTGACGGCGGAGAAAACACGTCGACATAAGGAAAGCGCTGTTTCAGGCGTTCATGCCCCTTCACACCGACCAGGCAGCCCATCAAATTGATCACCAGATCCGGGCGCTGTTCTTTTAACGGCCGCAGTGAAGACAGCCGGCCGTATGCCTTGTCCTCTGCGCTCTGGCGCACAACACAGGTATTTAATACAATGACATCCGCCTCTTCAGCCCGGCGCGTGGCACGGTACCCCATGCGCTCCAGGGCAGAAGCCACGCGCTGGGAATCGGCGACGTTCATCTGACAACCAGCAGTCCAAATATGATATTTCATGTCCGGTATTATATCTTAACGACAGCAGATGATCCTGAATTTTGCCTGTGCTCCGGCAGCCAGAACACGGAATGTTTGCTTCCCGTTTAAGGAGCTCCACAAAGGACATAGTATAACCGGAAGCAGGCTGCTGTGTATACAGCAAATCTAAAAGAAACTTAAGAAGTGTCCGGAAGCCCTTCATGCCAGGGGACCTGTCGTGATAACGATGTTACAATACCCGCCATGCACAAGAAAAGTGGACTTAAGCTCATGCTGCTGCCAGTGCTGATCGTGCTGGCCGTCATGCTCTACCAGCTGCCGCCCATCCACGAGCGGCTTTCCTGGCGAGTCGATTTTGCCCTTACTTATCTGCGCGGTTACATCCGGCCGGCATCTGCCATGCCCACGCCGCTGCCGCAGCCCCAGGTGCGCGTGACGCTTAATCCTCCCACACCATCGCCGACCATCCATCACACCCCTACCCTGGGACCCACAGCCACGCCTACCCCCTCGCCCACCCCTCTGCCCTCCTCGGTCTCACTGCAGGCACCCGCCTGGGAAAAGCAGGATATCAATAACTGTGGTCCGGCAACACTGGCCATGTACCTGCGCTATTACGGCTGGGAGGGCGACCAGTTCACAATTTCCGATGAAATAAAACCACTGCGCGAAGACCGCAACGTAAACGTCGAGGAGATCGCCTACTACATGCGCACTTTCGTGGGCTGGCTGCGCACGGAATATCGCGTGGGCGGGAATATAGAGCTCCTGAAACAGTTCCTGGCAGCCGGTATCCCGGTCATGATCGAAGAGAGCTTTTACTTCGAAGAGTCGTACTGGCCCAACGACGATCACTGGGCGGCACACTACAACCTGCTCACCGGCTATGATGATGCAACCCAGACCTTTACCGGCCAGGACAGTTACTACGGACCCGATCAGAAGATCTCTTACGACGAACTGGATGAACTCTGGCAGAGCTTCAACCGGGTTTACATTCTGATTTACCCTCCAGAGATGGAGGAGACGGTGAAAGAGATCCTTGGGCCCGATTGGGATCCTGACGTGAACCGCCAGCATGCCCTGGAAATCGCTCAGGCCGAGACCGAAGCCGACCCAGATAATGCTTTCGCATGGTTTAATCTGGGGACTAACCTGGTGTATTTCGAGCGCTACACCCAGGCTGCACTCGCATACGACACCGCCCGCAACCTGGGTCTGCCGCAGCGCATGCTGCGCTACCAGTTTGGCCCTTTCATGGCCTATTTCCACGGCGGGCGGAACGCCGACCTGCTGGCGCTGACAGAGTATGCTTTAGAACGCACCCCTAATTCAGAAGAGGCGCTGCTGTGGCGCGGTTGGGGATTATTCCGTGAAGGAAAATATAATCAGGCCGCTGAGCTTTTCCGCCAGGCACTGGAGGAGAACCCGAAGTACATCGATGCCCAGTACGCCCTGAACTATCTGTTAGAGAACCAGTAGGGCACGCTGGCAGCTAAGGCCCACCAGCCCCTTTCGAAACCGGAAAAAAAGAGCCCGGCATATGAGGTTCTCGTAGTGACAATTAATTTATCCTCGCACTGGAAAGCAGTCCTCCAGGCCCTGCTGGTCACCTTTCTTTGGTCCACTTCCTGGGTGTTGATCAAAATAGGCCTGGAGGATATTCCTTCTCTGACCTTCGCCGGGCTGCGCTATATGCTGGCCTTCCTGTGCCTGCTGCCTCTGGTGCTGCGTAAGCCTTACCGCAGTCAGATCAAGAAGCTGTCCCGCCGGGATTGGGCTTTCCTGCTTCTGCTCGGGGCTCTGCTGTATGGTGTGACTCAGGGGTCGCAGTTCGCAGGCCTGTTTTACCTACCGGCCATCACCGTCAGCCTGATGTTGAATTTCACTTCCATTCTGGTGGCGCTGATGGGCATCGTGTTCCTGACCGAACGTCTGACAGTGTTGCAGTGGATGGGAACAGCGCTGTTCATCCTGGGAATTTTGATCTATTTTTACCCCATCATCATCCCCCAGAGTCAGGTCCTGGGTCTGCTGATTGTTACTGTCGGTGTTGTGGCTAATGCCATCTCATCCATCATGGGCCGGGGTATTAACCGCAGCGGTCAGATCCATCCCCTGGTTATCACCTGCATCAGCATGGGAATCGGGGCGGTATTGCTGCTTGCAGCGGGTATTTCTATTCAGGGTCTGCCCCCCCTGCGCCTGCAGCACTGGATCATCATCGCCTGGCTGGCAGTAATCAACACTGCCTTCGCCTTCACCCTGTGGAATCACACCCTGCGCACCCTATCTGCGGTTGAATCAAGCCTGATCAACAACACCATGACCGTTCAAATCGCCATCCTGGCCTGGATTTTTCTGGGTGAAAACCTTAACCTGCAGCAGTTAATCGGGATGATCCTGGCGGTGATTGGTATTTTCATCGTACAGATGAGCGGCATCTCACTTTCTTCAATTCTGGCGGCTTTCAACCGGCAAAAAGCGCTTCCCTACGATCACCAGGATGAAAGCCCGGCCTGAGGTCTTATTGCCTGGAGAGTGATTTCATCCATCGAAGCTGGTCATCCGGTTCGCATGCATATGCTGCGTGGAGGTACAGAGCCGCCGGATGCGGATACCATGATGTCCGGTTTATTGAATTTGATCATTCGGATAAAAATTCAACTCCTCTTTGTCAATTTTGTAAATATAGTGTATAATCTTGTCTGTCAGGGGAAGTTATCCGAACGCCATTCAGGTACTGTCTGCCTTTGAATTACAATACGGTAAACTCAACCTTCCAAGGATCCATCATTGATGCAGCCTACACAAAGCTAGCGTGCATCTAAAAGGTTTGCCTCCTGTCTGGATGCATGCCGCCATAAAGGTGCAATTGCGAATTCCCCTCTTCTAATTAATTTTGCTCCTTCTTCCAACCAACTCAGCCATCATCGCTGTGGCCGGGCGGTCCGGCATCTGCAGCGTCGGCTTCATCTGATCTTTACCCCCATCTTCTATACATAAGGTCTAGAACAAGAGAAGTATCACCATGAAAGTCCTTGAACTGGAAAATGCATCCCTCTCTGCTTTGAGACAGATGGCGAAGGACCTGGATATCCAGAACGCCACTCGCCTGAAAAAAGAAGATCTGATCCTGCGCATCCAGCAGGCCGAAGCCGAACGGCAGGGCCTGGAACTGCGCGGCGGAATTCTTGAAATCATGAGCGAGGGCATCGGATTCCTGCGGTCTGGTCATTACCAGCCCGGGCCCTACGACGTCTACGTTTCCCAATCGCAGATCCGGCGCTACAATCTGAGAAACGGTGACCTGGTCGTAGGGCACGTGCGCCCGCCGCGCGAATCAGAGCGGCACTACGGCCTGCTTAAGGTGGAAAATGTCAACGGTCTGCCGCCGGAAGAAATCCGCTACCGGCCCACCTTCGAATCGCTGACACCGATCTTTCCGGATAAGCGCTTCGATCTGGAAACAGACCGGCATACCCTGGCCACACGCCTGATCAATCTGGTGACGCCGATCGGGCGCGGGCAGCGCGGTCTGATCGTTTCCCCGCCAAAAGCAGGTAAAACCACCATCCTCAAGCAGATTGCCAACTCGATCTCAACCAAATATCCGGAAGTGCATCTGATGGTCGCACTGATCGGTGAGCGCCCGGAAGAGGTGACCGATATGGACCGTTCCGTGGACGCAGAGGTGATCTCGTCCACCTTCGATGAGCCGGTCACATCGCATGTGCGGGTGGCGGAAATGGTGCTTGAACGGGCCAAACGTCTGGTGGAAGTCGGGCGTGATGTGGTCATCCTGATGGACTCCATCACCCGCCTGGCCCGGGCATACAACCTGGTCGTCACCCCCTCCGGACGGACCCTCTCCGGTGGTATCGACCCATCCGCTCTTTACCCGCCCAAACGTTTCTTCGGCGCCGCGCGTAACATTGAAGAAGGCGGCTCACTGACCATCATCGCCACCTATCTGATCGACACCGGTTCCCGCATGGACGACGTGGTGTACGAGGAGTTCAAAGGCACCGGTAACATGGAACTGCATCTTTCCCGCCGCCTGCAGGAACGGCGCGTCTTCCCCGCCATCGACATCGAGCGCTCGTCCACACGGCGCGAAGAGCTGCTGCTCGGCCCCGATATTACCCCACGTGTATGGACGATGCGGCGCATGTATGACCAGATGGTCACCCCCCCGCCGCACGGTGCAGGGTTGGATCCGTCCACAGCAACCGAAGCGATTTTGCAGCGCATGGCGCGCACCGCTAACAACATCGAGTTCCTGGAGACTCTCACCGAGGGTTAATAATGCACGATAAAGCTTCGCCGGCGCCCGCTCCTGGGGAGCGGGTCGCTTCGGTGATCGGCTGGATTGCAGCCCTGCTGCTGGTATGTGCGGCCATTTACCTGGGCTGGCAAAAACTGTCAGCCCGGGGCCCGGCACAGGCGGCCGCACCGCTCGATTCCGAAGCGAATTTTTCTCTGGTGGAGCCGCTCGGGGGAAATGATCAGGCCTCCTTACCTTTATACCAGCCGGTCAGGCTGGTAAATTCTGTTACCCGGAAGGTCAACTTACATACTGATGTTCCCGAACGCCGGCCGACAGAGGTACAAACGTATACTGTTGTCGCTGGCGATTCGGTCTTTGAAATTGCCGGCCGGTTTGACATATCTCCGGAGACCGTCCTCTGGGCGAACTACGATTTACTGAACGACAACCCCGATCTGCTCTCTATCGGTATGGAGTTAAAAATCCCCCCCGAGGACGGGGTGATTTACCAGTGGAAAGAAGGGGACACGCTCGAGTCGGTTGCCGCTCAGTTCAAAGCCGATCCCGAGGCGATTCTGAACTGGACCGGGAATAACCTGGATCTTACCAACCCGGTCATTGAACCCGGGACTGAGATCCTGATCCCGGGCGGCAAACGCGAGTTCCGCCAGTGGGTCATTCCGGTTATCCCGCGCGGTAAGGCGGGCGTCTCCCCCAATCTGTACGGCCCCGGCACCTGCCAGGGCGGATATGAGGGTGCATACGGCACCGGCACCTTTATATGGCCGGCTGCCAACCAGTCCCTCTCCGGCAATGATTTCTGGGATGGTCACCTGGCCATCGACATTGCTGCCGGTGAAGGGGCCCCCATTTACGCCTCCGACAGCGGCGTGGTGGTCTTCGCGGGCGGGGCTTACGGTGGTTACGGCAACATGATTATGATCGACCACGGGAACGGTTTCCAGACCCTCTACGCACACCTGAGTTCAGTCCGGGTTTCCTGTGGTCAGAGTGTCGGGCAGGGCAGCATCATCGGCTACTCTGGCAGCACCGGCAATTCGACCGGCCCGCACCTGCACTTCGAAATCCGCTATCTGGGCGGCTTTATCAACCCGTGGTCCTATCTTCCCTGAGCCGTTATGACCGGCCCCGTCGCCGGTTTGGGAGGGCTTCTAAGCCCGGTTACTAATAAGGAGGCTTGCTGTGACAAGAGAAGAAAACGAACCAAAAACCGAAACCATTGCCGAGACAGAGAACTATCTGGCCTGGAGCGCGGAAGAGCCCGATGGTGAGGTGACCTACCATCTGGAGCTGAATAATGTAACCCTGCACTTCTTTCGAGAAGAATGGGAAGAGTTCCTGGAGCTGGTGCGCAGCCTGACCGGATAAGCAGGCGGCAGTCTGGCAGAGATGAAAACACAGGCGTTTCTGATCACAGAAACGCCTGTGTTTTTTTTTCGTAAGACTTTCCCGGTGCTTCTGCCCGCAGATATTCAGGGATCGTGCCGGTGCACCGCAGGGAATGCGAGACCCGTCCTAAGGATACGGATACGGCCCTGTGGTCGGGGTAGGCAGCGGTGGTGGGTAGGCAGGGACGGTAGGCGTCTGCTGCGGCCCCGGGTAAGTGTCAACTGTGGGAGTGGGCTGCAGGGGCGGTGTTGCTTGCCCTGAGGGCGGCGTTTCAAATGGCGAAGGGACATCCTCGACCTCGCCCACATCCACACCGGGCGGCCTGTACTCGGTGATCTTTTCCACATAGGGCACTGCTCCCTGGCAGGCTTCGGTGAACTGTGTGGAGACATGATCCCAGGTCAGGAAATCACTGGTCTGCCAGGCGGAATGAATGGCATACGATACGCAGCCCGGGCCGGCGTGATAGTTTGCAATGGTAAAGCGCCACAGATCCTCATAGGTGCTCACCGAGCCGGCAATTTGATTGGATGCGTTGTACACGATCTGGGCTACCTGTTCGCAGTTCGCCTGCAGGGTCTGGGCAAAAAACGACAGGCTGAAATCGACATTGGTCAGGTCGATTCCCAGCGGGCACTCTGCGCAGTCGGCGTTCACCTGCGTCGCCAGGGCGCCCCGCAGCAGAGCCCGGTGCTCCGCATTAAGCCCCAGATAGCCCTCTGCACAGGCATCCTCCGCCAGCACCAGCGGGCAGAACTGCTCGTAAAAGCTCTTGTTCCACAGCAGGAGCGGCTCCACACCGTGATCGGTAATCTGTCCCAGCCCGAACTCGTAGGGCACCCGGAATACACCGGGCCAGAACTGGCTTTCCTGAGCGAACAGGTTCTTCATTAACTGCCCGGGGACTCCGGTTTCTTGCGCTACTTCAACCAGACGCGCGTCGAACATGTTCTGCCACTCTTCTACCATGGGACGCGCTTTTTCCAGGCCGCAGGCGTCTGCATACCCATTTGGCAGCAGACCGCCCGTCGGGCATGCGGAGACATCTACAGCACCCTGAGCAATCAAGCGTCCGGCCAGGTAAAAGTAAGGTTCCCCTGAAGCCAGCAGTTCGTGTTCGGTAGGCGTGGACAGCCAGGAGGGCGGTGTTCCGACCGGCGGGAAAGCATTCCAGATACGAGCGCAGGTAGCCAGCTGCTCGCCGAGCCACTGGCTGCTGATGACGTCTACATACCACCCGCCGCTCCCCGGGGCGTTCGATACCCCGGTATCCACCACGCGGACCTGAGCCGTGTAGCGTTCGCTCTGGTCGCCGTAGCTGGAGTGCGCCCAGAATTCAACCAGCACCCCCTCAATAGGGGTGGCAAAGAGTTCCAGCGTGCAGCGTTCACCCTCGCACAGGAAATGCCTGCCGTCGATAAAGCCCTCGATAAAGGTGATCTGCTCATTCGGAAGCGGCTCTTCGGCAGTCAGCAGCAGCGAAGGCATCTCGGTACAGCGGTTCTCCGGAGGTATCGGCGAACATCCCTCCAGTGATACGTAGACGACCGGGGGCGGCAGTTCAATGATCACATCTCGTTCCCGGGGCTGTGAAGAGACCAGGTGAAGATACAGTCCTTCACAGGTCGAAGTACCCGCCTCAGCATCCGTGATTGTACAGGCCGGGGTTGTCTGCCACTCTGCGTGCAGCTCAGACCCACAAAAAGTAAGGACCTCACCGCTCTGCGGCAGGCCCTCATGATCGACCAGTATGCGGCACTGTATGCTGTTATCTTCCCAGCGGATTAACCACCACTCGTGCTCGGTATAGGGCACGACAATCGTCGTCTGGCGGTTAGGTGTCTGAGCGCGGACGGATCTCCATGCCTGAACCAAACCCCCAAGCAGGAACACCAATATCAATGAAGCCGTCGTGAATCGCCTGGCATGCCCCATCTTGCAGCTAGAATATCATTAGAAAAGTTGCTTGTCAACTTAACACTTTACAAATGAGAAACTTGCACCCACCCGGTCACCATGATAGACTTACTTCATGGCAATCTGTTCTTCAGCGCAAACTACTCTGCCGCCCGTGTTCAGATCCGTTTAATTCCCCCGGACTGCCCTGTGCTGCCGGTATGCAGCGCAGCGGAGCCGCGCCGGTTATTAAAGGAAAGCAGATCGACTGCAGAGGTTTTGCATGCCCCCAACTCTGTATCTGATTGATGGCCATGCCCTGGCCTACCGTACGTTTTTTGCCATCACCAAAGGGAACCCCGGCACTTTCGCTACCCGCAGCGGTGAGCCTACTGCGGGTGTTTATGGTTTCACCAGTGTGCTGCTGCGCCTGCTGGAACAGGAACAGCCCGATTATCTGGCTGTCGCTTTCGACACCGGCCTGACCTTCCGTGACAAGATCTACCCGGAATATAAAGGCACACGCGAAAAAATGCCTGACGAGCTCCGGGTTCAAATCGAGCGCATCCGCCAGCTCGTCGATGCCTTCAACATCCCCCGGCTGGAGCTCGAAGGATACGAAGCGGACGATATTCTGGGAAGTGTGGCGCGCAAAGCAGTCGAAAAAGGCCTGGGCGTCAAGATCATTACCGGTGACCGGGATCTGCTGCAGCTTGTGGACAACCGCATTATCGTCAGCCTGCCCGGCAGATCACTTTCCGACTCCCGCGACTACCTGCCCGAAGACGTCAAGGAATACATGGGGGTTCGCCCCGATCAGGTGGTAGACCTCAAGGCCCTGGTAGGCGACAAGTCCGACAACATCCCCGGAGTTGATGGCATCGGTGAGAAAACGGCGATCAACCTGCTCGAGAAATACGACACCCTGGACGGGGTTTACGCTCACCTGGACGAGCTGCCTGCCGGCGTTCGCAAAAAACTCGAGGCAGGGCGCGAATCAGCCTACCTGAGCCAGAAGCTTGCCAGCCTGGTACTCGACCTGGAGATCCCCTTTGATCTCGAACGGGCACGCCCCTCGCAGTTCGACCCTGCTGAGGTGGAAGAAATTTTCCGCGAGCTGGAATTTCGCTCGTTGATGCCGCGCCTGACCGCCCTGGAACAGCGCTACGGTAAAGGAGAACCTGCCGGTGGACAGCAGCTTTCGCTGTTTGGCGCCGAATCCCAGGTTGAGCTCACCACCATGATGGGCACATCCAAGCCTCCGGCTACGGCCTCGATCGAAACCGTTGTAGTCGATACACCGGAAGCGCTCCAGGAACTTCAGGAGCGTCTGTCGCAGGCTCAGGTGATCTCCTTTGACACGGAGACCACCTCGACAGACCAGATGCGCGCCGACCTGGTGGGTATTTCCCTGGCAACCGAGACCGGCCGCGGTTATTACATCCCGGTCGGGCACCACTATGGTAAGCAGCTTCCATTGAAAGATGTCATCGAGGCCCTGCGCGGTCCGCTGACCGATCCAAAGATCCCCAAAGTCGGCCACCATCTGAAATACGATTTCGTACTGCTGGCGCGTCACGGCTTACGTGTTGCCCCTCTGGCTTTTGACACCATGATTGCCGAATGGGTCATTAACCCCAATTCACGCAATCTGGGCCTTAAGAACCTGGCCTGGGTCCGCCAGGATATCCGCATGACTCAGATCGAGGAGCTGATCGGCAAAGGGAAGAAGCAGATCACGATGGCTGAAGTTCCGATCGAACTTGCAGCCCCTTATGCCGCCCAGGATGCGGAAGTCATTCTGCGCCTGATGCCCGAGCTGGATAAAGAACTGGAAGAATGCCAGGGAAAGCGGCTGTTCACAGAAGTAGAAATGCCCCTGGTCACCGTGCTGGCTGATATGGAAATGGCCGGCATTGCTCTGGATACACGCTTCCTGGCCGAGATGTCGAACCAGCTCAGCAAGCGCCTGGCTGAGATCGAGCAGCAGATTTTTGATGCCTGCGGTGGTCCCTTCAACATCAATTCACCGCAGCAGCTTTCCGAAGTGCTCTTCGGCCGCCTGGGGCTGGAGCCGCCTGACCGTACGGCCAGAACATCGACCGGCTTCTATTCCACAGCCGCCGGCGTTTTAGATTCTTTGCGCGGTAAGCACCGCGTGGTGGATTGGGTGCTCGAATACCGCGAGCTGGCCAAACTCAAATCCACCTATCTGGATGCCCTGCCGCTGCAGGTCAACCCTCGCACCGGCCGGGTGCACACATCCTTCAGCCAGACCGGCGCTGTGACCGGACGGATTGCTTCCTCCGATCCAAATCGCCAGAACATACCGGTCCGTTCGGAGATGGGGCGCCAGGTGCGCAATGCCTTCGTCGCCTCACCGGGCAACGTGCTGGTCAGCGTGGATTATTCGCAGGTCGAACTGCGCATCGTGGCTCATATGTCGCGGGACGAAGCCATGGTTGCCGCCTTCCAGGCCGGGCAGGACATCCACGCCACAACGGCTGCGGCGATTTACAACATCCCCCTGAACGAGGTCACCCCCGAACAGCGCCGCCGGGCAAAGGGCATCAACTTCGGCCTGATTTACGGCATCAGCGCCTTCGGATTAATGCGCTACACCGACCTGACCCTGGCCGAATCGGAGAACTTCATGGAAGCCTATTTCAAAAAGTTCCCCGGTGTGAAAGCCTTCCTGGACAACGTCCGTGCCATGGCTTCCGAACAGGGCTACGTGGAAACCCTGCTTTCCAGGCGGCGCTACTTCCCCGGCCTGAAAAACCAGAGCAACCGCAACATCCGCAACCGCGAGGAACGCGAGGCCATCAATGCGCCTGTACAGGGAACGGCTGCGGATATTATGAAGATCGCGATGCTGCGCATCCCCACCGCGCTGCAGCAGGCCGGCCTTTCAGGCCAGATGCTGCTCCAGGTGCACGACGAAGTTGTTCTGGAATGCCCCCGGGGAGAATTGAAAGAAACGGTCGCCGTTGTACAGGATGCGATGGAAAACGCCTATTCGCTGATCGTACCGCTTAAAACAGATGCACGCTACGGCCTGACCTGGGGAGAAATGACACCCATCGAGGTTTAACACACCATCCAGAGTTGAGCTTACATCGACTTGAATCTTGCCATTACAGAGAGTGAGCAATGAACGGACGTCAGGAACTCTTCCAAAAGGCCATGAACCAGGGGCATTCCGCGGCCTGGGACCAGCAGTGGGACCGGGCTGCCAGCTTTTACCGTCAGGCGCTGGAGGAGAAACCCAACCACCCGCAGGCCCTGATTAATCTGGGCCTGGCCTTATTTCAACTGCAGGAGTTTGACGAATCGCTGCAGTGCTACAAGCGAGCAGCCCAGATTTCTCCCGAGGACCCGATCCCACTGGAGAACATCGCCATCCTGTACGAGAGGATGGGCGAGCTCGATCTGTCCAGCCGTGCCTCGCTGCAGGCAGCCGAGTTGTATATCAAAAATCGCGATATTACGAAAGCCCTCGAAAACTGGCAGCGCGTGCTGCGCGACGATCCGGAGAACCTTCAGGCTCACTCTCGCCTGGCGCTCGTTTACGAGCGCACCGGAAAAAACCAACAGGCCGTCAGCTCATATCTGGCGGTTGCCAGCCTGCTGCAGCGCAGAGGCGAAACCGGAAAAGCCCAGCAGGTTTTGCAGCGAGCCCTCAAACTCATCCCCAACCACCCAGAGGCCGTCCATGCCCTGGCGTTAATCAATGCCGGACAGCAGCTTCCCCCGCCAGAGCGGCCGCGCGGCGGCACAGCCCCATACCGCATGTCGCAGGTTAGGCAGCTCGAAGCGCCGCAAAATGAAGAAAACCAGGATAACGGTGACCCCATCTCCCAGGCTCGCCAGAAGGCCCTCACCACACTGGCCGCGATCCTTTTCGATGTGACCGACGAAGAAGAAGCGGGAGACCAGCAGCGTCAGGATATCAGTGCGATCCTGCGCGGTGCCCGCACTGCAGCTCAGAACTTTGACTCTACCCGGGTGGTGCTTCATCTGAACCAGATGGTCGATGCCCAGACGAATAAGCAGTACGCACAGGCTGCAGAAGAGCTGGAGCGCGCCATCGAAGCCGGCCTGGACCACGCTGCAGCTTTCTTTAACCTAGGTTATCTGCAGGCCCAAATTGGCCGTCAGGAAGAAGCGGTTGCAAGCCTGCAGCAGGCTTTGCGCAACCCCACCTTCACCCTCGCCGCACACCTGCTGCTGGGTTCGCTTTACCAGCAGATGAACCGGGTGCGAGAAGCCGCTCTCGAATTTCTGGAAGCACTTAAGATCGCCGATTCTCAGGTTGTTGATCCCCAGTTCGCTGATGACCTGCGCCAGCTTTACGAACCGATTATTGAAACCTACCGTCAGGAAACCAGCGAGCAGGAGTTGAGCCGCCTGTGCCGCTCCATCAGTGAGCTGCTGCTGCGCGCCGACTGGATCGAAAACCTGCAAAGGGCGCGCAAACAGCTCCCCGGGCGGGGAAGCCGCTTCCCTGTCCCGCTCGCCGAGATTTTGACCGAGGCCAGCAGCAGCCAGATGCTTGAGGCCATTGGAAAGATCTTTGAGCTTTCCGAACAGGGCCAGCTCTACACGGCTATGGAGGAAGCATTTTTCGCCCTCGAGCAGGCGCCTAATTATTTACCCCTGCACACCTATATCGGAGACCTGCTGCTGAAAGAAAATCACCTGGCGGAGGCGGTGGCCAAATACATCGTTGTGGCGCGCACCTACAAATCACGCGGTGAGATTCACCGCGCGGTGGACCTTTACCGTAAAGTCACACAGCTTGCCCCCATGGATTTGAATGCTCGCAAGCGCCTGATTGAACTGCTGGTCGCCCGTGACCAGCTGGAAGAGGCCGTTCAGGAATATATTCACCTGGCCGAGGTGTACTACAACCTGGCAGATCTGGAGATGGCGCGCAAAACATATAAAGAAGCGCTGCGCCTGGCCCAGCAGCCCCGGGTGGACCGCCAGTGGCGCGTTAAGATCCTGCACCTGATGGCTGATATAGACCTGCAGAGCCTGGAATGGCGGCAGGCGCTGCGCATCTTCGAACAGATCCGCACCCTGCAGCCCGATGACGAACCCTCGCGCCTGAGCCTGATTGAATTGAATTATCGCCTGGGTCAGGAGCAGGCCGCGCTTGCGGAGGTCGACAATTATATAAACTATCTTGTAGGCGTGCACCGGGCCGACCAGGCAGTGGTCTTCCTCGAAAAGCTGGTGTCCGATTACCCGCAGCACAACGCGCTGCGCTCCCGCCTTGGAGACGCCTACCGGTTGAATGGGCGTAAAGCGGACGCCCTTCGCGTCTATGATGAGCTTGGGGAAGCATGTCTTGAGGCCGGCGACCGCGCCGGAGCGATTGGGGCTGTGGAAGCAATCCTGGCGCTCAACCCGGACAACAAGAATGACTACCTGAGCCTGTTGAGCCAGCTTCGCACCGGTTGAAGTCACACAGTCAACGAGAACCCAAAAATAAAAGTGGTTTGCACGACCTGCAAACCACTTTTCCATTCGTATTCAGAATACAGCTCACCACCAGATAAGGAATGAGGTCTGCGTCTCTCCCTGTAAATCCTGGTAACGCGCCGTGACGGCGATCTCTGCCAGGCCTACGTCGCCAGCCTTGTAGGGGAAGGTGTAGCGTACAACACCGTTCTGGTCGGTCAGCCCGGTGATGTACTGACCCTCAGCGCTGCGCGGCGGGCGGACCACAATGCTGACCTGAGCGTCCGGCACCGGCCGCTGGTTCTGATCCCGCACAATCACAGATATAGTCTGCTCGTCCTGCATCCCCAGTACAGCACGATCGGTAAATGCCTGCACCTTCAGCTCTGTGATCGTAGGCACCAGGTTGTCTGAAACAACGGGATCTCTGCGGCGCGGGTCTTCGCGAATGTAAAAGTACCGCGTGCCCAGGTCGGTCAGGACCACGCGCTGACCAGGCGGAAAATCCGGGCGCCATTCAAAGCGGGCATTTTCAAAATACTGAACGATGCGGCCTTCGTGCGATTCAAAGGAAGAGATCGGAAGTCCGAACTGTTCCTGACCACCGTTCTTTTCGTAAAATTCGAGGAACGCGTAGCAAACCCGATGCCCGGTTTCTGGAAACTCCCGGCAGGCGGGATTGCTGCCCGGGATCGGCAGCTCATCCCCCGGTTCGTAAAGGTACTTACCCAGGGGTGAAATTTTGACACGCTGGCCTTCCGGCTCGTTGGGGTGAAACTCAAAGCGGGCGCGCTGAAAGTACTGGATGATCCGGTTGCTGAGCTGGTCGTGAAAGGCCTCGGTAATCGGGAAACCGTACACCAGCACGGGATCGTCAGCAGAACGATATTTTTCCAGAAACTCTCCCCTGACGATATGTCCTGTTTCTGTAAAGTATTCTTCGTCCAGGCTCTGGGCAGCCGTCAGCCGTGTCGCTGCCGGCAGGGCAATGAGCATCAGGGCCATGAACAGGATTGCGCGCTGCTTGAGGGACATGGCAGATTAATTATATGCACGCTTTTGGGAAAAAGCAATAGCCTGTGTGAACCATTCCCGGGACAGCAGTGCCGGCGAACCTGCCTTCATTCGGCTGGGCATTCGAGCAGCACACCAGTCAGGTCCGTTGTGACCGGCAGGATCAGGTCAGCGCCGCTGCGCAGCAGTTCCGCTTCTTCGCCGAAGCCGCACAGCACACCCACGGCCTGGGCGCCAGCTGCCTTCGCGGCGCGTATATCAACCGTGGTATCTCCGACCATCAGGCATTCTGCAGCAGACACGCCCATCTTGCTTGCCGCCCAATGGATCGGATCCGGGTAAGGCTTGGTGTACCGGCAGGTCTGGGCCGTGGCGACACAGTGAAAGAAGGGCATCAGTCCGGTGTGGTTCAGGAAGTCCATGGTGGTGTGTTCATCACGTGCGCTGATCACGGCCAGCGGATAACGAGCTGCCAGCCTTGAGAGCATTTCCGTTACCCCGGGCACCAGCGGGTAATCGGCGGCCGTGCGCGGGCGCCGCTTTCGCCGCAGAAAACTTACCACCCGGTGCATTTTGTCATCCAGGTGAAAGCGATCCGGCAGGCCGAAGAGAAAAGTACCCAAATCCTCCGTGCGCATGACGAACCAGCGCGCCAGGTGCTGTGGATCGCGGCCGGGGAACAGAAAGCTGCCCCGGCGGAACAGGCGCGCCAGGGCCTGTACATACTGGTCGTCGGTTTCTCTCAGGGTGCCATCCACATCGAAACAAATGGCTTTGATCCGGGCAAGGTCCAGGGGCATGCTGTTATAGGGTCCTCTCTTTGGATGATGGACAATGTTCTGAAATGGCAGCCAGGTTAAGAACAGGCTTTATTTTACTCAACGACAGCGGCGCTTCGCGGTGAATTCAGCCGCACCAGCCAGCCTGCTCCCACATTAATTTCAACACCTTTTGGCTGTGCTATCTGCTCTAATCCCCGTCCTTCCTTTATAATCAGAGTATGGCCTACCTGCCTGTGCGTTTTATCAGCGAAGCGGTTGAGGTTCACTTCGACCGGCCGCCCCTGCTGGAGAAAAAACCCGGCTGCCCGGATGCGTTCACCTGGCGCGGATCGACGTACCGCATTGTCGCCCTTCTCAGCGAATGGCACGACTACCAGCGGCGTGGGCGTATGAGCCGCAACATGCGCCCGGAACACGCCGCCACCGCAGAGCGGCGCGGCTCCTGGGGCGTGGGGCAGGATTATTACCGGGTCAGGACGGAGGACGGGCGGATTTTTGATCTTTACTATGACCGCGCCCCCAAAGACGCCGGCCGCCGCAAAGGCGCCTGGTTTCTGGAAAAGGAACTGGCTGAAGAGCAGCCGGCTGAGTAACTATCAGCCCCGGCGCTTCATCACACTGCCCAGGGCCAGAAAACCGACCCCCACCACCACAAGCACCCCAATCAGCGAAAGCAGTCTGTCTCCCCGGCGCTCCTCAAAGAAAGAGAGCGGCAGCCCGGGGCCGGCCTGTGCCGGCGTGGCCGTCGGCGCGAACGGCGTGACTGTCATTTCCACCGGCTGCGGGGTGCGGCTGGGGCGCGGTGTCCAGGTCGGGAAGAGGACCCAGGAAGTCCGCCCCGCGGTTGGGGTGGCGGATGGTGTCTGATCTCTCTCGACCGCTTCCGTGGTCGCCGATGCTCCTTCGCGCGGAATTTTCAGTTGATCTCCGGGGAAAATCACCGCGCTGGCGGCAATGCCGTTGAGCACCAGCAGGTCGGCCAGATTGACCCTGTATGCAGCGGCGATGGTGATGAGCGTCTCACCGGGCTGTACCACGTGAACCTGTAACCCATCGGCTCCTGGTGTGACTGTAATGACCACCACGGTCCCCTCGGCAGGTGAGCTTGACGTCGTGCTGGCTGGTGAAGGGATTGCCGTTGATTCAGTGGCAGCAGGGGAGTAAATTCTGCTCTCCGCCCCAACCGCTTTCACACCGGTCCCCAGAATCAGGCTGAGGGCCAGGATGAGAAGAACGATACCGAGACGGGAAGAGCGGCGCGGCGTGTTTCTACCTGTTTCCTTTTCCTGACATGTCTCCGTAGAACTGACAGAGAAAGATTTTCTCTTCTGGTCCGTCATCGCGCCCCATGATAACACAGGTTCAGACCGCTAAATCACCGCCACCGGGCCGTGCTCAATGAAGGTTTCTCCTGTTCAACCGGCCTTTCGAGGTCCAACTGACTGTATCGCCTCGCTTACAATCATTGCACTTCCGCTAGAGGAAGCTGCCCCGGGGAGCCAGTTTGATATCTGCTTCCCGGGCGGATACGATTAGAAGGTAGAATACTTTCGGGGGACAGGTGCACTGGGGGGAGAGCCAGACAGAAAGGAGACAGCAATGGCCAGTTGGAAAGAAATGCTGGCGGGTATGATCGTCGACATTGAGGATCATATCGACCGGGCAAAATACCGCCTGTGGGAGCGGTTAGGCCTGCAGCGCCCCATTATCATTATTCCTTACCGCGGTTTCGGTACCAATCAGGAAATTTATATCAAAGGACGCGTGCTGGAGAATAAAAACATCCAGCCAGCCGGCGATGACGATACCGTCTGGGACAATCTGGTCAATATGTATAAGCGCTTCGAGAGCGATGAAGTCCCATTTGCGCGGGTCCGTGTTAGCTTCCAGGGCAGCCAGCAGGAGGCTGCTGCCAATGAGGAGGGCTTTTTCGATGTCACGCTGCCGGTGCGCGAACCGCTCCCTGCGGACCGCATCTGGCATCCGGTGGAGATCGAGCTGCTGCATCCCATCCGTAAAGGGGAAGCGCCGGCCCGGGCCGAAGGGCAGGTCCTCATCCCCCCACAGGATGCAGAGTTTGGCGTGATCAGCGATATTGACGACACCATCCTGCAGACCAATGCCACGCACCTGATTCAAATGGCTCGCACCGTCTTCCTGGGCAACGCCCGTACGCGCCTGCCGTTCAAAGGGGTGGCGGCATTTTACCGCGCCCTGCTTCACGGAGCACAGGGCGATGCATCTTCACCCCTGGACATTAACCCGCTGTTCTTCGTCTCCAGCAGTCCCTGGAACATTTACGACCTGTTGAGCGATTTCTTTGAATACCAGAACATCCCCCTGGGGCCGGTGCTGTTCCTGCGCGACTGGGGAATCAGCCGGGAGGAGCTGCTGCCCATCCAGCATCGCGATCACAAGCTGCGCGCCATTCGCCGGGTTTTCGATCTCTACACACACCTGCCCTTCCTGCTCATCGGCGACAGCGGCCAGGAAGACCCTGAAATTTACGCCGAGATCGTGAAGCTCTACCCCGGGCGAGTGAAGGCGATCTACATCCGCAATGTCAGCCGGGATTTGGCCCGCCCGGAAGCCATCGCTGAACTGGCCCGTCAGGTGGCAAAAGACGGCACCACCCTGATCCTGGCGGAGGATACCCTGCCGATGGCGCAGCATGCTGCCGAACAGGGCTGGATATCTCCGGCTGCGCTGCCGGCTATTCAGGATGAGAAAGAAGCCGATGAAGCACCGCCCACAAAGCTGGAAGAGCTCGTGGGAGCTGCACCCGAAAAAGAGGAGGCGCCTGCAGTGGTCGTGGATACCCGTGACCCGCAGGCGGCCCAGGAAGCGGTTGAAGAAGGCGCTATTGAGGAAGCCCTTGAAGTCGGCAAGCAGGACAGCAAGAAGCCGCCTACCGTCATCGTTGAGGGGAACGACGACCAAGAGGGCTGAAGCCGATCAGCCTCGTGAACGCAGCCATTCCAGTATTCTGTACGGTTCCCAGGTGTTAATCACGTCCTGCGGTTCAACCCATCCGCGCCGGGCTGTGGCCACGCCGAAATGCAGCAGGTCCAAATCGGCAGCACTGTGAGCGTCAGTATTAATAGACAGCGGCACCTTCAATTCTACGGCCCGCCGGCTGTGGATATCGTCCAGATCGAGGCGGGCAGGGTGAGCGTTGATCTCCAGGGAAAGCCCGCTCTCCACCGCAGCCGCAAACACGGCGTCCATATCCAGATCCGCTCCCTCGCGGTTCGGGATCATCCGCCCGGTAGGATGGCCGATAATATCCACATGCGGGCTGTGGATGGCATTGAGCAAGCGTTCGGTCACCTGCTGACGAGGCTGCCGCAGGCTGGTGTGCAGCGAAGCGATCACAATATCCAGTTCAGCCAGCACTTCGGGAGGAAAATCGAGGCTTCCGTTTGCCCGGATCTCAACCTCGCTGCCCTGCAGGAGGATGATCGAGTCGCCGAGCTCTTTTTGCACAGCGTCGATCTCCTGGCGCTGCTTTTTTAAATCCTCAATAGAAAGTCCCCCTGCCACGCCAAGGCTGCCCGAATGATCGGTGATCGCCAGTAAGCGCATCCCGCGCTCCCGTGCGGCCAGCGCCATCTCTTTAATGGAAAGCTTCCCATCGCTCCATGTGGAGTGGGCATGAAGCGCGGCGCGGATATCCCCAACCTCGATCAGGCGCGGCAGCTTGCCGGCCCGGGCGGCTTTGATCTCGCCGCGATCCTCACGCAGCTCGGGGGGGATCCAGGGCAGACCGAGAATTTCATAGACCTCTTCTTCGGTAGCGCACAGAATCTCCGACCCATCCTCTTTTAAAAAGGACTGGTCGGACAGGGAGAGCTTCTTTTTTAACGCCAGTTCGCGCAGGCGCACGTTGTGATCCTTCGAGCCCGTCCCATAAACCAGGGCTGTACCGAAACGCTCGGGGGGATGCACCCACAACTGGGCGCGCATCCCATTGCGGAATTCCACACTGGCTTTGGTATCTCCACGGGCCAACACCTTGAGCACTTCCGGGTGGCTGGTAAATGCATCCATCACCGGGCCTGAATCCGCAGCGGCCGCAAGCAAATCCAGATCACCCACTGTCGCGCGCATGCGGCGCAGGCTGCCTCCTGCCTCTGCAGCGACCACACCGGGCACCTCGCGCAGCCGCTCCAGGATGCGCATGGCGAAAGGCCAGGCCATGCCAAGAGGGATGCGCGTCGATCGCCGGCTGACGGCCTCAACTCCGGCCAGAATGCGGGCCTCAGACTTCTCACCCATCCCCGGCAGCGTGCGCAGTTTGCCGGCCCGGGCGGCTGCTTCCAGTTCGGTCATGTTGGTAATCCCCAGCTCGCGCCAGAACAACGCTGCCTTTTTCGGGCCCACGTCCGGCACACGCAGCACTTCAACCAGGCTGGGGGGGACTTCGGCTTTGAGCTTTTCCAGGAACTCGAGCTTACCGGTGCTCAGGTACTCTTCGATCTTTTCAGCAATTGCCTTCCCCACCCCGGGGATGGTGGTCAGCTTCCCCTCTTTCCAGAGATCTTCAACGTCCTGCGACAGGTTGACCAGGTTATCAGCCGCTTTACGGTAGGCCAGGATCTTGTAAATGACCTCGCCCTTCACCTCCAGCAGATCAGCGATCGTGTAGAAAACGTCCGCAATTTCTCGGTTGCTCATTGGGTACCCTCCCGAAAGGCAATGATATCACAGCCATAGTCAGCGGAAGGATCCAGCCGGGATGATTGATACCCCACCCGCAGACAGCCATCTTTCTAGAGATGGTACAAAGGATGAGATTAAACAAAAAAGAGGGTGCTGTCTTGAGCACCCTCTTTTTGCTTTTATTTCGTCACCCGCAGGGCGACCCAATCGTTGATCTGCCGCCGGTCTGCCAGTTCCAGCCCCCTGGCTCTGGCTGCTGCCAGTACATCTGCGGCCTGTTCCTCGATAATCCCGGCCAGGATCAACGAGCCGCCCGGAGTTACCAGGTCCGCCAGGCCGTCCTCGAACAGCTGGATGATCACCGGTGCGAGGATATTGGCCAGCACCAGGTGCCCCTGGCGTATGGAGAAATCTCCCCGCAGCACCTCGCTCACCGATCCCAATCCCACTTCAAAACCGGAGGCGATCTCGTTCAGAGCTGCATTTTCCCGGGATACCCGCACCGAGATGCGATCAATATCCACACCCAGAGCCTTTGCGGCACCCAGCTTGAGCGCGGCGACCGAGAGAATCCCCGACCCGCAGCCGACATCGATCACCTCGATTCCCTGCCGGGCGTCCGGTCCCGAGAGTACATCTTCGATCATCTCCAGGCAGAGCTGGGTCGAGGGATGTGTCCCGGTGCCGAACGCCATCCCCGGGTCCATGCGGATCACGATGCGGTCCCCGGTGGGCGGTTCCAGCCAGGCCGGTACGATCACCAGGCGGGTGCCGATCAGGATCGGGTGGTAATGCTGCTTCCAGGCTTCAGACCAGTCGGTCTCTTCAATCGTACGAAAGCGGGCTTCCGGCAGGGGCTGGATCCTTCCCAGATACCACAGCCCTTCATCGATGCGCCGGCGTTTTTCTTCCAGGTCTTCGTCTACCGGCAGATATGCCGAAACACGCAGCGGGCCAACCGGGCTGCCTTCGGTATCATCGGGTGAAGACTGCACAGCTGTGCTTTCAATGGCAACCCCGTTTGGCGCATAGCGTGAGAGCACCTCGGCGACCGCTTCCGCCAGTTCGCCGTCCACGATCAAAGAAATTTCCAGCCAGGCAGATTTTTCTGCCCCAGTGTCAGACATGTTCACCTTTTCAAAAGCGAAATGGGCGGCCTTCTTATGCTCGCCCATACTGGATATGCTAACCGGCTAAAGTATCTCTCAGCCAGTCTAAAAAGCCGCGTTCCTGAGGCTGCACTTCGCTGCCCAGACTCTTGGCCAGTTCTTCAAACAGGCGGCGCTGTTCGGCGGTGAGGCGGGTTGGTATTTCCACATTGACCACCACTTTTTGATCACCGCGTCCAGCGCTGCGCAGATGCGGCACACCTTTCCCGCGCAGGGTGAGCACCTTGCCCGGCTGCGTTCCCGGTGGGATGCGCAGTTTGGCCATGCCATCCACGGTCGGAACATCGACTTCCGCCCCCAGCACAGCCTGTGCCACATTGATATTGAGATCCATCAGGATATCGTAATCTTTACGGCGGAAGTACTTGTGCGGCCGCACATTAATCGGGATGTACAGATTGCCGTTCGGTCCGCCGTTGATCCCGGGCTGGCCCTCTCCAGCCAGCCGGATTTGCGTACCGGTATCCACACCGGCCGGAATGGAGACCACTTTTTTGACGGTGCGGCGTTCCAGCCCGCGTCCACTGCAGGTATGGCAGGGAGTGGCAATCGTCTCGCCTACACCGTTGCAGGTCGGGCAGGTGATCACCTGCACCATCGACCCGAGAATCGTCTGGCGCGCCTGGCGGACCTCGCCCGTACCGTTACAGGTGCTGCAGCGCACCGGTGATGTCCCCGGCTCTGCGCCCGAACCTGAACAGGTGCGGCAGATCTCATCACGGGTGATCTCGATTTCCTTTTCGGTGCCGAACACGGCCTCTTCAAAGGTCAGGTCAAGCCGGTACTGAAGATCGGCACCCCGGCGCGGCTGGCTGCGCGCCCGCCGGGCGGAACGACTGAAGCCGCCAAACCCGAACAAATCCCCAAAGATATCGGCGAAGTCGGTAAAGTCAACGTTAAAGTCAGGCGCTCCAGCTCCCCGCACGCCCGCATGTCCAAAGCGGTCATAAGCCGCGCGCTTCTCCGGGTCGGAGAGCACTGCGTACGCCTCGTTTATCTCCTTAAATTTTTCCTCTGCATCTGGAGACTTATTAACATCAGGATGATACTGACGAGCCAGCCGCCGGAAGGCGGATTTCAGCTCATCAGCCGAGGCATTGCGGGGAACACCTAATATTTCATAATAATCTTTTTGTGCCATAGATTAATCTGCACGTATCCGGTCTACCATTCCAGAAAAATGCAATCAGGTGATTTCCTCAGGCAGCAGAAGAGCCACCTGAGGAAATCACCTTCGCAGTGAAGCAGTGGCTCAGGCGTTGCGGAACTCGCCGTCTACCACGTCTTCACCAGAGTCACCCTCAGGTGTGCCCCCCTGCGAACCGGGCTCCTGCCCGTTTCCGGCCGCCGGACCGGCCTGCTGGTAAGCAGCGGTGCCAACCTGCTGCAGTACCTGTGTCAGTTCCTGGGTTGCGCTGCGAATCGCCTCGTGATCATCGCCGCTCATCACCTGGCGTACTTTCGCAATCGCATCTTCCACCTTACTGCGCAGATCCGCCGGCACCTTATCGCCCAGGTCGTTGAGCACCTTTTCTGCGCTGTAGATCGTGTTATCGGCCTGGTTCCGGACCTCGATCAGCTCTTTGCGGCGGCGGTCTTCTTCTGCATGCGCCTCAGCTTCCTTGCGCATGCGTTCGATCTCATCTTTCTCCAGACCCGATGAAGCGGTGATGGTGATGTTCTGGCTACGCCCGGTGGCCTTATCCTGGGCCGTTACTTTAAGGATGCCGTTGGCATCGATATCAAAGGTCACCTCGATCTGCGGAACGCCTCGCGGGGCAGGCGGAATGCCATCGAGGATAAATTTACCCAGCGATTTGTTGTCGGCGGCCATGGGGCGTTCACCCTGAACAACATGGATCTCCACCTGCGACTGATTGTCGCTGGCAGTGGAGAAGATCTGGCTCTTTCGGGTGGGTATAGTGGTGTTGCGCTCAATGAGCGGGGTAGCCACACCGCCCAGGGTTTCCACCGACAGGGTCAGCGGAGTGACATCGAGCAGCAGAATGTCTTTCACCTCACCGGCCAGCACACCGGCCTGAATCGCAGCGCCGATGGCAACCACCTCATCCGGGTTGACGCCCTTATGAGGCTCCTTGCCGAACTGCCGGCGCACGGCCTCCTGCACAGCTGGCATACGGGTCATACCGCCCACCAGGACGACCTCGTTTACCTTTGATAGATCCGCTTCGGCGTCCTTCAGCGCCTGGCGCACAGGCCCCAGCGAACGTTCAATCAGGTCGCTGGTGAGCTGTTCCAGCTTGGCGCGGGTGAGGACCATGGACAGATGTTTCGGCCCGCTCGCGTCTGCAGTGATGTAGGGCAGGTTGATTTCCGTCTGCATCAGGCTGGAAAGTTCAATCTTGGCCTTTTCAGCCGCTTCTTTCAGACGCTGCAGCGCCTGGCGGTCCCGGCGCAGATCAATCCCGTGCTCGCGCTGAAATTCATCGGCGATGTAATCGATAATTCTCTGGTCAAAATCATCGCCACCCAGGAAAGTGTCGCCGCTGGTGGAACGCACCTGGAACACCCCATCGCCTACATCCAGTACAGAGATATCGAACGTACCGCCGCCCAGATCATACACAGCGATCAGCTCGTCCTTTTTCTTATCCAGGCCGTAGGCCAGTGAAGAGGCGGTAGGTTCGTTGATGATGCGCAGTACTTCCAGCCCGGCGATCTTGCCAGCGTCTTTGGTCGCGTTCCGCTGGGCGTCATTAAAATAAGCCGGCACGGTGATCACTGCCTGGGTGACGGGTTCTCCGAGATACGCTTCAGCGTCAGCTTTAATTTTGGCCAGGATCATGGCCGAGATCTCAGGCGGTGAATATTCGCGCCCGTCCAGGACCACGCGCACGTCTCCGTTGGGGGCTTCCGTTACCTTATAAGGCACCCGAGAGATGGCACGTTGCACTTCCGGATCGTTGAACTTGCGACCCATGAAGCGTTTGATCGAAAAAATGGTGTTCTCGGGATTCACCACAGCCTGGTTTCGGGCCACTCGCCCCACCAGGCGCTCGTGGTTTTTGTTCACCGCCACCACAGAAGGGATCAGTCGTTCTCCCTCGGCTGACGGGATGACGACCGGCTCGCCGCCCTCCATGACAGCTACAACCGAGTTGGTGGTGCCGAGGTCAATGCCGATAATTCTTCCCATTTTGATATTCTCCTATTTCGCAACCCGCACCCTGGCAGGTCGAAGTACACGATCCCCAATCAGATATCCTTTTTGCAGCACTTCAATCACCTGGCCGCTTTCATACTCATCACTTTCTTCTGAGGTGAGGGCCTCGTGCAAGTTGGGATCAAACGGCTGGCCCTGAGCCTTAATCTCCGTTACTTCATAGGTTTCGAGAATCTTCTGCAGTTTTCGGTAGATGAGTTCGATGCCTTCAGCCCAGGCCTTGCCTTCTCCATCTGCAGGGCTGTTGACCAGGGCGCGCTCCATGTCATCCATGACCTCGAGAAATTGGCGGATGATATTACCGGCTGTAACCTGGTAGAGCTGGGCCTGATCGCGCTCGACGCGCTTTTTATAATTCATAAACTCAGCCCGCGATCGTTGCCAGCCGTCCAGGTATTCATCGGCTTTACTGCGGTATTCTTCCAGTTCCTTTTGAATGGCTTCGAGTTGAACGGCTTCGTGCCCTGTCTCCTCCGGGTGACTGCCATCGGTCTCCGCGGAGACCTGGCCTTCTACTTTCTCATTTTCTTCCGCTGGGTTTATAGGTTCCTGATCCACCATCATCAATTACTCCTGATTGATTCCTGCATTTATTTTCTGGGGTAAACGGGATTTCAATCCCGCTGCTTATTCAGATTGGGTTTCCACGACCATGTCGCTGAGGATGCCGGCGACAAAGCGGACCGTTGAAATCGTGCGCCCATACGGCATCCGGATCGGCCCGAGCACCCCAACGGTCCCGGTAATCAGGCCAGGCACACCGTAACGAGCCAGCACCATTGAAAATTCGCGCAGCTCTTCCCAGGTTCCTTCACCACCGATCAACACCTGCACCATACCGGGCTCACTGCCCTGAATGGTGCGGCTGAGCAGGTCTTCGAGCAGCGTCCGTTCTTCAAAGATGCGCAGGGCATTGCGAGCCACCTCGACTTCGGAGAACTCGGGCTCGGCGAGAACATGGCTGAGGCCGTCGCGGTACACCTCTCCACCCAGCAGGTCTGAAGACCGGCGCATTTCATCCACTGCAAGGCGCAGGATATCCTGTTCGAGCGGCCCCAGTTGGGGCGCAAGTGCGGCGATGGAGTCGGCGTCCTTTCCTTTGCAGTGTTCGTTCAGCTCGCGGGCGGCTGCGCTCAACTGCTCCTGGGTTACCTGCTCGGCCAGCACCAGCATCTGCTGGCGAACTTCACCACCGGCCAGCACCAGCACCATCAGGACCTGCCGTCCGCGCGTACTGATCAATTCGATGTGCTTGAAAAAGGAACGCTCGGTGCGAGGAGACGTGACCAGAGAAGCAGCCTGAGACTGGTGGGCCAGGATCGAAGCCGCCAGCCGCAGCCAGCTTTCCATGTCGATTCCAGCCTGATAAAACTGGTGAATAATGGTGCGCTTGACCGGCCCCGGCAGTTCTGTGTGCCCCATCAACTGGCGCACAAAATAGCGATAGCCATCTTCCGTTGGAACTCGCCCGGCTGACGTGTGCGGCTGCCGTAATAAGCCCATTTCTGTAAGCACCATCATCTCGTTGCGGATGGTGGCCGGGCTAACGTCAAGAGAATATTTCTCCATCAGGTGACGCGACCCAACGGGCTGGGCCGATTCGATATAGTCGCGGATCACCAGTGCCAGGATGAATTTTTGCCGTTTAGTCAGCTCAGCCATCTGCCCTCACTAAAAATTAGCACTCTACACCCGAGAGTGCTAAAACTTCGTATACGATGATACCATGCGCAAAAAAGTACGTCAAGAAAAGCGCCGCTCCGGCAAAGGCTTATGATAATACTCTTATAAAAGCGTTCAAGGGGAAGCTGACTTACCCACTGCGGCGTACACATCGGTGCTGGCGTTCTCATCTGTACACAGCAGGAACGGACGATGATGCCAGGTAATTCCTGAAGCAGATCGAAGGCGGGCGATTCCCACTTTAAGTGATGCCTTGCCTTTCCTGCCTGTGGAGCTCAAAAAACCGGCAGTTTAAAGGCTGCAAGATCTGAGCCAGGAGCTCGACCAGGTTCGTCCTCCAGATGAGCTCCGGTAGAGCCGTTATGCATCCTGAACGGCAGGTGTGCGTTCTTGCACCGTTTGTTTGCGCTCCCGCACCCGCGCCATGCATACCCCGGCCAGCGCCATAAACACGGCCGAAAAGACGAACATCAGGCGGTAATTCCCGCCAGACAGGTCAATCAGCGCGCCCACGATCTGCGGCCCACCGACAGCGGCGATATTCGAGGCCAGATAGTACAGACCGGTGAAGGCGCCGATGCGTGCATCACCGCCCACATCGTACACCATCGGCAGGGAGTTCACATTGATCAGGGCCCAGAAGAAGCCGGCCGGCACCAGGAAGCTGATCAGCATCGCCTGATTCTGGACGAACAGGCCGTATACAAGCAGCAGGGTCAGGCCGGTGATGCCAACCAGAATGATCCTTCGCCGGCCGAAGCGGGTGGCGAGCATGCCGCTGGGCAGAGCAAAGACCACAAACATCAACGCCAGGCCGGAGGTCAGGATGCCCATACGACCTTCATCGATGCCCAGTGTGAATTTCCCGAAGGAGGAGATCCAGGTCTCCATGGCATTGAAGCCCAGGAACCAGCACAGAATCGCCAGCAGGATCAGCAGGCCCGAGCGGTCCTGTGACTGCATCACTTCCTTAAGGTTGGTGAGAAACCGGCCTTCTTCGCCTTTCTTTTCCTCAACCACCGGCTGCGACGGCTCGCGCACAAACAGCAGCACCGTCGTGATTGCTGCCAGCATCACAACACTGCCGAAAGCAAAAGGTGTGATGCGCCCATATCGATAGAGCAGACCACCCACCAGAAAAGCCAGGATAGAGCCGATCCCGCCCATTAAGTTGATAATTCCATTGGCCATACTGCGCTGGTGTGAGGGGAACAGGTCACCGAGGAGCGCAATCGTCGGGGCTCGAAACAGGGCCATGCTCAGGTTGGTGAGCAGTATGGCGAACATGATGCCGGCCACGCCGCCCATGGTAGGCACCAGGATGAAAAACACGGCTGCCAGCGGCGCTCCCACCAGCATAAACGGCTTGCGCCGCCCAATCCGGGTCTGCAGGCGGTCTGACCGCTCACCAACTAGGGGCTGGACGAACATGTTCAAATAGTTATCCCAGGTCATCACAAAGGCGGTCAGCGTTGCTGAAAGGCCAAACCCCTCCTGTAAAAAGATGGGCACGTAGTTGTTAAAAATCGGCCAGATCAGGCTAATGCCAAAAAAGCCGAACCCGAGAAGAAAGGTGCGTGCATAGGGGAAGCGACTTTTCATGATTTACTCCTGATGGATAATCGTCTGGACCGGCAGTGCATTGACTGTCAGGGACAGGTTAGCTGTCCTGTTCCCCGGTATTTAACTGTTCCAGGAATTTTCGATCGCTGTCTGAGAGGTTGGCTTTTTCCAGCAGATCCGGCCGCCGCTGCCAGGTGCGCAGCAGCGCCTGTTCTCGCCGCCAGCGAGCCACCCGGGCGTGATCACCGGAGACGAGGACATCCGGCACCCGCCAGCCGCGAAATTCCGGAGGACGTGTGTAGTGAGGGTATTCCAGCAGCCCTGAAGCGTGCGAGTCATCCCATGGTCCATCGGGATCGCCCAGTACACCAGGGATCAGGCGGGTGACAGCATCGATCAGCACCAGGGCAGGAAGTTCTCCACCGGTAAGCACGTAATCGCCAACGGATATCTCGTCGCTCACCAGGTGCTGGCGCACACGTTCATCCACACCTTCGTAGCGCCCACACAGCAGCGCCAGATGGTGCGGAGGGTCCCCGGCATCACGCCTGAGTGCCGGAGCAGCCAGCTCAGTCACCACTGCCTGCGTTAAGACACGCCCCTGGGGGGTGAGCAGGATGACCGGGCAGGATGGAGGTGACCCCAGGACGCTTTCTACCGCGGCAAAAATTGGCTCAGGCTTCATCACCATCCCCCCGCCGCCCCCATAAGGTTCGTCATCTGTTACATGATGTTTATCGGTCGCCCAATCGCGAATGTTGTGGATGGAAATTTCTACCAGGCCTCGCTGGCGGGCGCGCTGCAGGATGCTGGCCTGCAGATAGGGCTCGAAAACATCGGGGAGCAGCGTAAACACATCAAAACGCAGGTATGGCGGCATAACTTTTTCATTCTAGCCGTTAGGATGGGGTTTGGCAAGGAAAATTACGTCACCTTGACGCTCTTTCCCCGCGAATGGTATGATGATATCATGTATCTTCGCGGTAGCAACTGGAGCATGAAAAAACGCAGGCGGCGCACCAGTGGATGGCGCATCGCCCTTTTGGTGATTTTGATCGGTGCCGCTTTATATGTAAACCAGGTGGTAGTTCCAGCCACCCCCCCACTTTTTATCCCCACAGCCACTCCAACAATCAGTCCAGAGACCTTTATTAACCAAGCCCAGCAGTATTCGCGGGAAGGGAAAATCGATCTGGCTATCAGCGCTTACCAGGATGCGATTAAAGCCGATCCCACGAACCCTTCGATCTATATCGAACTGGCACGCCTGCAGGTCTGGAAAGGCCATTACGAAGAAGCGATCCGGAACACGCAGAACGCTCTGCTGGAAAACCCCAACAACGCGCTGGCACATGCGGTGCAGGGTTGGGCGCTTGGCTTTCAACGCAAATATGCTGAAGCTGAGCTGGAGTTGAAGCAGGCCCTGGCCCTGGACCCGAATAATGCCCTTGCCCACGCCTATCTGGCAGAGGTCTACGTAAACCAGGCTTCTTCCGATTACACAATGCTTGAGAAGGCGGTAAATGAATCGCGCATCGCCGTTCAGCTTGCACCCGACCTGTTCGAGACCCATCGTGTACGCGGCATTGTTTTATGGAACACCGGGCAGGAGAATATGCAGGCTGCCATCGATGAGCTGAACAAAGCCCTGGCGATTAATAAAACCATCGCCGATGTGCACCTCTACCTGGGCCTGGCCTATAAATCGCTCCCCATCCCTGACTTCGACAAAGCCGAAGAATCGTTCCTGAACGCCATCGCTTACAATCCTCAGGATACTACGGCTTTAATCGAGATCTCACGCGCCTATTTCAGTGATGGACGCTACCAGCAGGCTGCACAGCATGCCGAAGCCGCTGTGCAGATCGAGCCGGAGAATGCGCGCGTCCACGGCTACCTGGGGATCGTCTACTACCGGCTCGAGCAGTTTTCGAAAGCCATCTATGAGCTGGGTGTGGCCGTCAACGGCGGCACCTGGGAGATGTCGACGGCCGATGGCGGCAAAATCTCGGCTGAGGTTGAGCCGATTCAGCTCGATCCGTTCGACCAGCGCACGCTGGAGTATCATTGGTTCTACGGCTTTGCTCTGGCGAAGGCCAATCGCTGTAGAGAAGCTGTTCCCGTCTTCCAGCGCCTGTTAAGCGAGGCTCCAAACGACCAGCTTGCCGTCGACAATGCAAACGCAGGGCTAGAGATCTGCCAAGAAAATCTCGAAAACCCGCCTGAAGAGACCGCGGTCGAAACCGAAGCGGTAGAAACCGAGGCGGAGACCGGGGGGACTCCCGAACCTTAACCCTATGGGCCAGAGGATCATTAACGGCAAACTGCCGCACTTCCGCCCCGTTAGGAAGCGTTCGAACTATTACCGGGTCATGCTGCTGCTCAGCCTGATCCTGACTGGAATCTGGGTGCTGCTCAGCTACGAGCGCGGCCAGATTAAACCGGCTTTCCACCCCACACCGACACCGACCCGCCTTGCTGAGTCGTATATTCTGGAAGCGCAGGCGTATTTTGCAGCCGGCCGGCTGGACGACCCCAGCAACAACTTCGTCCGCACCCCTTTGCCCCCCGGAGAGGTGCTCCCCTCCCCTACACCCGAAGATCCCGACGCAACCCCGGTTCCGCCGACCCCCATTCCGGAAGTCAATGACGCGCTGGAAGCTTACCAGAAAGCGCTGGAAATTGAACCGGAAAACGCGCAGGCCTGGGCTGAGCTGGCAAGGATTCGCGCCTATTCATCACAGATGCTGTCAAACGATACCCTGCGCCTGGAACGCTTGAAAGAAGCCCTGGAAGCAGCGACCCGCGCGGTGGAACTGGCGCCGGACGACAGCATGGTGCATGCGATCCGTGCATTTGTGCTCGACTGGTACGCTTTCAACCCCCTGGTCTCCCCCGAGGAGAACGAGCTGCTGCTGGGCGAAGCGAACAACGAAGCGCTGCGCGCATATCAACTGGACCCGAACAACGCGCTGGCGCTGGCTTATTACGCCGAAATCCTGGCCGACCAGCAGAAATGGGTCCAGGCCGAACAGTATGCCCGTCAGGCAGTGGAGCGTGATCCAAACTCGATGGATACGCACCGCGTACTGGGATACGTCTTTGAGACTATCGGAGCGTACAACAGCGCCATCGAACAGTATCGCGCCGCGGCAGCTATTAATCCAAATTTGACCTTCCTGTACATCCGTATCGGGAGGAACTACCGCGAAGGTATTCAAAACCCGGAGCTGGCTCTGGAGTATTTTGACCGTGCAGCGAAGATCAACGAGCAGCTCGGTGTGCAGAACCCGGTTCCCTACATCGAAATCGCACGCACCTACACTCAGGAGGGCCAGTTCTTTGCTGCCGCAGTCAACGCCCAGAAAGCCCTCAGCCTGGACCAGAGCACCGCAGCCACCTATGCCCAGCTGGGCAGCATTTTCATCAGGGCGCGCAACTACGAAGGAGCCGTCCCACTGCTGCGCTGCGCCATCATCGGCTGTACGGCCGAAGAAAACGAGGCTGCGCTTGAAGCAGTGGGCATGAACCTGGATGGTGTACCTGTCGCCCCTCTGGAGCTGAGCAACAAAACGGTCGGATATTACTATATCGACTACGGAAACGTGCTGGCCTTCCTCAGCCGGCCCAACCAGAATTACTGTGTTGAAGGGCCGGATGGAACACCCAACGCGCTGGAGATTCTGGACAGGGTCCGGCAGAAATATTCGGACGATTCCATCATGATGAGCATCATCGAAGACAGTGAGGGCATCTGCAGGCGCCTGGCCAGTGGGGGGCGAGCAAGCGGAACGGCTACGCCAACGGCTGAAGCAGAATCCAGCGCTCCCGATATGTAAGAAGTTTGCAAAAATCGATCTCAACCTCTTGACTCCCTCAAAAAAAGTCGTTATGATTTAGGCGCAAGTTAGCACTCTAAAGCATCGAGTGCTAACTTGAAATGCTGTAAGGGCATATACACGTCATAGACGACAATCTTTTATATCCACATCAGGAGGTCCATATGTCAATTTCACTTAAGCCCCTAGGAAATCGCGTGGTCGTCGAACCTCTCGAACAGGAAGAGGTTACCGCCGGGGGAATCGTGCTCCCTGAAACCGCGAAAGAAAAACCGCAGAAGGGGAAAGTTCTTTCCGTTGGTCCCGGTGAGCGCAACGATAAGGGTGAACGGGTTCCGCTTGATGTGAACGAAGGCGACACCGTGCTGTTTGCTAAATATGCCGGTACTGAAGTCAAGCTGGATGGCAAGAAACTGCTCATCCTGCGTGAAAGCGACCTGTTAGCAATCGTCCAGTCCTGACAGCTACCCCACAAAATTTCCGCAAAAGGAGTTTTAAACTATGGCCAAACAGTTGGTATTCTCTGAAGAAGCTCGCCGCGATCTTTCCCGCGGTATGGAAATCCTTGCTACGGCAGTGGCGACCACCCTCGGTCCGAAGGGGCGCAACGTTGCTCTGGACAAGAAATTTGGCTCCCCCACGATCACTCACGATGGTGTGACGGTTGCCAAAGAGATCGAGCTGGAGAACCCCTTTGAAAACATGGGCGCCCAGCTTCTGAAAGAAGCCGCCACCAAAACCAATGACATTGCCGGTGATGGCACCACCACCTCCACCGTCCTGGCTCACGCCATTGTGAGCGAAGGTATGCGCAACCTGGCCGCTGGCGCCAACCCGATGCTGCTCAAGCGTGGGATCGAGGCGGCTACCAAGGCTGTTGCCAAGAAAATTGACGAGCAGGCGATTGAAGTCACCACCAAAGAAGAAATCGCAAATGTTGCTTCGATTTCCGCTCAGGATCGCCAGATCGGTGAGTTGATCGCCGAGGTCATGGACAAAGTTGGTAAAGACGGCGTTATCACCGTTGAGGAATCCAAAGGCCTCGAGTTCGAGACCGAATACGTGGAAGGTATGCAGTTCGATCGCGGCTACATCTCGGCTTACTTCGTGACCGATTCCGAGCACATGGAAGCCTCGATCTCCGATGCTTACATCCTGGTCCACGACAAGAAAATCTCCGCAGCTGCAGATATCGTCCCCATTCTGGAAAAACTGGTCCAGGCCGGCCGCCGCGACCTGGTCATCATCGCTGAAGATCTCGACGGCGAAGCGCTGGCCACTCTGGTGCTGAACAAACTGCGCGGCATGCTCAATGTTGTCGCGGTGAAGGCCCCGGGCTTCGGCGATCGCCGCAAGGCCATGCTCCAGGATATCGCCATCCTGACCGGCGCCACCGTGATCTCCGAAGAGACCGGCCGCAAGCTGGACAGCGCCACCATCCAGGATCTCGGCCAGGCTGAGAAGGTTGTGGTCACTAAGGACGACACCACCATCGTCGGTGGCAAGGGTGATCCCGCAGCGATCAAGGGCCGCATCGAACAGATCCGCGTCGAGATCGAGAAGAGCACCAGCGATTACGATCGCGAGAAACTGCAGGAGCGCCTGGCGAAGCTTTCGGGCGGTGTTGCGATCATCCGCGTGGGCGCTGCAACTGAGACCGAACTGAAGGAAAAGAAGCATCGCGTTGAGGACGCTCTGTCGGCTACTCGCGCTGCCGTTGAAGAGGGCATCGTCCCCGGTGGTGGTGTCGCCCTGATCAACGCCATCAGCGCGCTGGACGACCTGAAGATGGATGATGAGGATGCCCAGATCGGCGTCAACATCGTTCGCAAGGCCCTGGAAGTCCCGATGCGCAAGATCGCAGCCAATGCCGGTAAAGACGGCTCGGTCATTCTCGAGGGTGTCCGCCGCGCTCAGAAGGAACAGAACAACCTCAATATTGGCTACAACGTCATCACCGAGAAGTACGTTGACATGGTCAAGGACGGCGTGATCGATCCCGCCAAGGTGACCCGCGGCGCGCTCGAGAACGCAGCCTCCATCGCAGCCATGATCCTGACCACTGAGGCGCTGATCACGGATCTGCCCGAGAAGGAGAAACCGGCTGCCCCGCCCATGCCTGATTACTAAACCGGTGAGCTGAGGTCCGCAGCCCCTGCATAACCGCAGGGCGCTCGCCCCACATTCACGGTTCTGTGAATAAAACAGTGTGAGATCGATCCGGATCTCACACTGTTATTTTTTAATACCGGTATCGCGGTGAGCGCGTATATAGACTCAGTAATACGTACTTTTTAAGGTTACTTTGACACGGCACCCGAAGTATGTTAAAATGGGCCGGATTGATCTGAGCAAGGAGAATGCAGACCCGCCGGTCCAACGGACCCATGCGTTTCATCTATCAAGACTTCGGATGGCAGGGTCATCCGGTGCGATACAACTGCAGGATTGTACAGCAGGCAACAGTTTGGTAGACATCTCAAGTCCCGGCCGGCAATTTCCGACGCGGGACTTTTTCTTTTCTGGACTTTTATTTTTTTTTCACAACGATCGATCTTATTCCGGACGAACACCTTGTCCGCCCGGGCAGAAAGGATAACCATTATCTGGTAAGTCTGTATGAGCGGCAAAAAGCTGAGAGTAATTCCCCTCGGAGGCCTGGGGGAAGTTGGTAAGAACATGATGGCCTACGAGTACGGGAACGATATCATGCTGGTTGACACCGGCATCATGTTCCCCGAAAGTGACATGTTGGGGGTGGATTACATCATCCCCGACTTTCAGTACGTTGTAGAAAAGAAAGAAAACGTCCGGGGCATCGTGATCACCCACGGGCATGAGGACCATACCGGGGCGATTACGCATGTCCTCGAACAGATCAATGCACCGGTCTACTCCACGCGCCTGACCTGCGGACTGCTGGAGGTCAAGCTATCGAAGGCCGGGATGCTGGACCAGGTGCAGTTGAACACTGTGAAGGCCGGCGATCTTGTGCATATCGGCCCCTTCAAAGTTGAGTTCTTCCACGTCTGTCACTCGATACCCGACTCAGTTGGACTGGGCATTACCACTCCAGCCGGTCTGATCGTCCATTCGGGTGATTACAAGTTCGACCATACACCGGTCGACAACTGGCCCACCGATTATGCCAAGCTGGCCGAACTGGCGGGACGCGGCGTGCTGGCGCTGTTCGCCGATTCGACCAATTCTGATAAACCGGGCTGGACCCCCTCCGAGCGGGTGATTGACTCGGCTTTCGACGAGGTGTTCCGCAGCGCACCGGGGCGGATTATCATCGCCAGCTTTGCTTCTCTGGTCTCGCGCATGCAGCAGGTGGGCAACGCGGCGCTGCGCCACGGGCGTAAGCTGGCTTTCGTCGGCACCAGTATGGTGGAAAACGCCAGGATGGCCCGCAAGCTGGGGTACCTGGATCTGCCGGATGAGCTGATCCTCCCTATAGACCAGGCTTTGCGCCTGGATCCGAAAGAAATTGTGATCATGTCTACCGGCACCCAGGGAGAGCCCACCTCGATTATGGGCCGGCTGTCCACCGGCACGAACCGCCAGTTCGATATCATCCCCGGCGATACGGTCGTGCTCTCCTCTCACCCCATTCCGGGCAATGAGGAAAGTGTATACCGCACGATCAACCGCCTGTTCCGCCGCGGGGCGAACGTGATCTACGAAGCCATTGCGCCGGTGCATGTATCGGGGCACGCCAGTCAGGAGGAGATGAAGCTCCTGCTGCACCTGGTGCAGCCGAAGTATTTCGTGCCCATTCACGGTGAACTGCGTCACCTGCACCAGCACGCTAACATTGCCCGCCAGGTGGGGATCCCTGCTGAGAATATTGCCGTCGTTGAGAACGGGCAGGTGATCGAGTTTGAGAACGGTGAAATGCGCCTGGGCGAACGTCTCCCCGGCGGCTGGGTCTTTGTCGATGGAGCCAGCGTGGGTGATATCGGCATCAGCGTACTGCGCGAGCGAGAAGCCATCGCCCGCGATGGTTTTGTGCTGGTCAACCTGACCTTAAACCGGGATTCCTCCAGCCTGGTCTGTGATCCCGAGATCATTACCCGGGGATTCATCTATAACAACAACGTCGATGACCTGGTTGAAGAGACGCGCCATGTGGTCAGCGAAGCCTTGAAAAGCGATCACAACGGCAGCCTGCAGAACGACCTGCAGCAGACGGTGAAATCGTTCCTGTATGGGAAAACGAAACGCCGGCCGATGGTCTTTGTCACCGTCAGCCGGGAATAAACCGGTACTGGCAAACGAGCTGGCCTGTTTGATTGAGCCAGCTCGTTTTATTCTTCTTTCCACCCGTACTCACCTAATAATGGTACAAAGGCCACCGGGGTCAGGCTTTCCTGCTTCCATCCTTCTGGAGTATGCACCCATCGCTCCAGCACCTGCCCCCCGCGCGGACCGACCGGGATCACCATCCTGCCGCCAGCATCCAGCTGCCGCAGCAGTGCCACGGGTGCACGCGGCGCGGCAGCCGTGACAAGGATTGCTCCGAAAGGAGCAAACTGCGGCAGGCCGCGAGAGCCATCACCCACGTGGATGGTTACGTTTTTTATTCCCAGCATTTCCAGGACCTTTTTTGCATTCTCGGCCAGCTCGGGAAAACGTTCGATGGTATGAACATGGCGGGCAAGCTGTGCCAGCACCGCGGCCTGATATCCGGAACCTGTGCCGATCTCCAGCACCACCTCATCTCCGGTCAGCTTGAGAAGCTGTGTCATCAGAGCAACGATGTATGGTTGGGATATGGTCTGCTCATTACCGATCGGCAGGGGTCCATCGGCATAGGCCAGATCGTGATATTCCGGTGGAATGAAGGCATGCCGTGGAATCCTGCGCATGGCATCCAGAACGCGGCTGTCACGGATGCCGCGCTCGATCAGCTGCTCATCCACCATGCGCTGGCGCGCGGCGACAAATTGCGGGTTTTCTTCAAACATCGTGCTCCTCCCCTCTGACACAGCCATCCGGCTGCACAGGAAGGGATGGTTAATTTCCAGCTGCCGGCTGCTGTCCAGGTTCCTCAACCTGGCGGAAATGCGCCAGCAGAGCGCTCCAGAACGCATCCCGTTCGCCGGGAATAAAGGGAATATAGAGAGAAAGCCGGTTGGCCAGTCCGTGATAGCGCGCGTAAAGGGCTGCGGGAAGCTCCTGCGGTGCGGCGACAACCGCGAAGGCCTCGAGCATCCGGTCATCGATCAGCGCAGGCATTTCGCTCCAGCGGCCGCGAGCCGCCAGGTGGGAAAGTTCTTCCGCTGCTTTCTCCCAGCCGTGCAGAGCCATCACCGGACGGTAGGAAGGGGTCGAAGCGTAAAAGGCAATCTGCTGTCTGACAAACTCAGCTTCCTCTGGCCCTGTCACCACAAAGGCCGTTGTCGACACGCTGAACTCATCATGCGTCCGACCAGCCTGGTCTGCCCCGGTGTGGATGGCGGGCAGCAGGATCTCTTCCAGATAGCGCGGTGTATGAAAAGGATGGACATGAAAGCCATCCGCTGCTTCGCCGGCCAGGCGCGCCAGCCCCGTGTTCACCCCGGCTATATAGATGGGGATTTTCGGGTTGGATACCGGCCCCGGGTTGAAGAAGGGTGACATCAGGGTCAGTTTGTAATATTCGCCGCGAAAATTCAGCGGCTCTCCGGTCTGCCAGGTGTGCCAGAAGGCCCGCACGGCCTGGATCTGCTCGCGCAGTTTTTTGGTCACAGAATCCGGCCAGGGCATTCCAAAGCGCCGCTCCACGTGCGCCTTCACCTGGGTGCCGATCCCCAGGATGAACCGTCCATTGGAGGCCTGCGCCAGATCCCAGGCCGTATAAGCCAGGGTTGCCGGGCTGCGGGCGAAAGCGATTGCCACTGCAGTACCAAACTGCAGCCGGGTCGTATGCTCTGCGATTAGCGGGCCGGGCAGGAAAGGATCATGCTGCGTCTCTGTCGTCCACAGTGCGCTGAATCCGATCTCTTCAGCCGCCTTCGCAATGGCAGGGACGCTGGTTAGCGCTGCAGGAGGGAGCGTTGCATCCAGGTACATCATAATCAGGATAAAAGGTAAGCCATCACCCATTCCGTAGTCGCCCGCAGGGCATCGGTGTGGGTGCGTTCATAATTATGAGATGCATCGACGCCGGGGCCAATGAGCGCGATTGCAACATCGCCCCCGGCCCGCCAGTACGCCTCTGCGTCGGAACCATAATAGGGGTAGATATCGACTTTATATGCAATGTTATAGGTATCAGCCAGGTCCAGCAGCCTGCGGCTCAAATCGTGATGGTAAGGGCCGCCTGAGTCTTTGACACACAGGGTGGCGTGGAACTCATCTGAAGCCTGTCCTTTCCCCACCGCGGCCATATCCACAGCCACAAGCTCGCGCACGTCTGCCGGGATGCCCGAAGCAGCACCATGGCCTACCTCCTCGTAATTGCTGAAATGCAGGTAGGTCTTCTGAGCTGGCCGCAGGCCGGCCGCCGTCAGCGCTTTCACGGCAGCCACAAGGCAGGCCACGCCAGCTTTGTCATCCAGGTGGCGAGAACGCACAAAGCCGTTGACAACTTCCACCCGGGGGTCAAACGCGACGAAATCGCCTACCTCGACGCCGGCAGCGCGCGTCTGTTCTGCGTTCTGCGTACGCACATCCAGCCGGACCTCCATGTGGTCATCGTCGCGTTTCAGATCGTTGACTTTACTCCCGTAGACATGCCCCGAGGCCTTGGTCAGCAGCAGCGATCCCCGCAGCGCATCCCCCCGGCGGGTGAACACCGTACAGCTTTCACCCTCCACAGTGTTCCAGGCGTAAGAGCCGATTTTGGTCAGCTTCAAACGGCCGTTGGATTTAATTTCCTTCACCATGGCCCCGAGGGTATCCACATGGGCGGTGATCGCCCGCGGGCTGTCATCCTGCTCGCCCGGCCATTCGACCACCAGGGCTCCTTTTCGTGTGCGCGTGCACTGCAAACCCGGGATCGACCACAGGGCATCCTCTGTAAACGCCACCGCCTGCTCTGCAAATCCTGTGGGGCTGGGTATTTTTAGTAGATCGACCAGAAAAGAAAGCAGCTCATCGATCTCAATGGGTGGGAGTGAAGTCATAGATTTTGCCTTTGATGTTCGGAAAGAGCAGGTTGATAATGAGTACTACCCCGGGTTCTACACAGCAATCTGGCCTTCGAACTCGATGAACGCCTGCCGCCAGTGGTCCGGTACAGGGATCGTCTGACCAGTAGCGGGGTGCCCGGTGACGATAACGGTTGATCCGGTCGCATATGTTATACCCCCATCTCCATCAATACAGTATTCCATGGTCAGGCTTTTATTCCCCAGTCGGGCAACCCGCACTCCCACACGGATGGCATTGCCAAACAGGATCGGCGCGCGGTATGTGATTTGAGCTTCTGCCAGTAAGACCAGCACATCCAGCAGACCTTCCCCCTTCCAGAGACCTATATGCCTGAAATAAGCCACTCTGGCCTGTTCCATATACGTCAGGTATCGTGCATTATTGACGTGCCCCTGCGGATCGAGGTCCTCATACCGTACTTCAATCGGATGATAGAAACGGAAAGTGGCCATGTAAAAATTATACTGTACGGCCCTGCTGTTCCCCGGATATAAGTTGAACGCGAGAAAGAATCAAACAGCTCTCAGGCGCGGTATAATACGGCCCATGGAAAATCCCAGCATTGATGATACTCTATCCACACCAAAAAAGACAGCCTCACCCGATGATTCAGGGGTTACTTCTCAACCCTCTCCTGCAAAAGCAGGGAAACCGCGCTGGGTAACCCTTGCTCTTCTGGGATTGGGGGCCCTGCTCTTGATCGCTGCCGCCAGCGCTTTCGGTGGTTATCGTTCCGGAATCCATCTGCGCGAGAGCGCCAAAGCTACTCAGGATGCTGAACAAATCCAGCTCCAGTTTGCTCTGGGTGAACAGGAGCTTGCCGCCGGGGAGTACAACCGGGCCCGCCAGCGCTTCGAGTACGTCATTCGCATTGACCCTGAATTTCCAGGCGCTCAGGAGAACCTGGCAAAGGTGCTGGCAATGCTGAACACGACAGCCACCCCGACTCTGGCCCCTACCCCCACCGTGACCCCAACACCTGACACGCGCAACCAGGAAGAGCTTTTTGAGTCCGCCCAGCAGGCCCTGGAAAATCGAGACTGGACAGCGGTGATCGACACTTTACTCCAGCTTCGCAAGATCAGTCCGGATTTCCATGCTGTTGAAGCGGATGGCATGCTCTGGCTTGCCCTGCGCAACCGCGGGCAGGAGAAAATCATGCAGCAGGCGGATCTCGAGGGGGGCATTTACGACCTGACGCTTGCCGCACGCTTTGGCCCTCTGGATGTTGAAGCTCAGGGCGTGATGAACTGGGCGCAAATGTACATCACCGGCGCCAGCTTCTGGGAAGTCGACTGGGCCCAGGCCGTACAGTATTTTTCCGAGATTGCCCCGCAGGTACCCGGCCTGCGAGACGGTTCGGGGTTGACGTCTACCGAGCGCTACCGGCTGGCTTTGATCGGCTACGGAATCAGCCTGGCCAAACAGGAGGAATGGTGCGAGGCCGTGGCACAGTTTGAGATCGCGGCCGGAATGGGCAACTTCACCGAAGAGCAGGCCGACTGGTATGAGGAGGCTGAGGAAAAATGCCGGCGCGGCGATGATGACGATGACGATCGGGACGAAAGAGATAACGCGCCGGGTGAACCCGTGGAGGTAACACCTCCTCCCGAAACCGAACCCACGGAAGCTCCTACCACCGAGCCTGCGCCGCCGGCCGGGGAAACTCCGGTTCCGACAGAAGCTCCTACGGACCCCCCGGAACAGGGTGAAGGGGATCCGCAGAGTTCACCAGAACCAACTGCTGAGCCGGGCGGCTGAAGGATATTGAACCCACCCGCTTAACGCGGTACAGCTATGACGCCTCCCTGGGTGCTGACGATCGCATACTGGATCCACATGCTGGCCACCGTTATCTGGATCGGCGGGCTGGCAGCGCTGACATTCCTGGTGCTGCCAGCCGCCCGTAAAAGCGTGGACCCATCCGGTTATGCTGCACTTCTGGGAGCCATTCAGAAGCGATTCAACCCCATCGCCTGGCTCTGCCTGGCGCTTTTAGTCGCCACAGGGATGCTGCAGATGAGCGCAAGTCCGCGCTACGAGGGCTTTCTGGCCGTCTCCAATCCCTGGGCATCAGCCATCCTGATCAAGCACCTGTTTATATTTGGAATGGTGGCGGTCTCCGCCTATCTTACCTGGTGGGTGCTGCCTGCCCTGCAGCGCGCGGCACTGCTGCGGGCTGCCGGAAGAGATGTGGTTGATTCATCAGCTCTGGAGCGTCAGGAAGTCCTGCTTATCCGCATTAACTTCATCCTGGGCATCGTCATCCTTGCCCTGACGGCGGTTGCCCGGGTGAATGCCTGATGTATATATCAATCAAAAGGGCCGAAGTGGCCCTATTTTTTATTAAAGACGAATGTGGTCGATAATGCCCGCCGCATAGAGGTGGGCTGTATCGTTCAGACGCTCGATCATCCGCTCTCCCCGGCGGTTAATACGCAGAACCGTAAGACTGGCGGGCGTGATTTCCATGCGGATCATCCCCTCCACGTCCAGGCCCAGCCACCAGTTAACCACCACCTGGATTACCGCAGCATGGGTTACCAGGATCAAGGCGGCGTCTCCCAGTTCCTGTGCTTTCGCAATGCCCGGTATATCCTCTCTCGCCAGCAGAGACTCCATAAAACAGGAGACTCGTTGGTAAAACTGGTGCCAGCTTTCAGCGCCTGGATAGGGCTGCCAGTCTGCGGAAGGCTCATCTGTTGGGGTGACAGGCAGGTGTGCCATCCCCTTCGACTTTCCGGCAGGGTCGCTGATATTCAGGTCTTCCAGCTCTGCAAAAAAGCGCGGCGCCACGCCGAGCTCCTGACCCAGGATGTCAGCCGTCTGCCGCGCTTTCTTTTGTTCGCTGCTAGCCAGAAAAAGAGCTACGCCGGGCAGTTCGCGCTTCAATCGTACGGCAAGCAGTTCTGCCTGCTTCAGGCCCATATCGGTCAATCCCGTCTCCGCCTGGCCCCCTGCAGCTTCATGGACATGATGCGGGGCTTCGGCATGACGGACAAGCAGCAGGGGGAGCAGACGTTTCATTTCAAGGCTCTCATCCTCGGGATCCGCAGGAAAACCAGCAGCGCAAAGCTCATCAGCGCTGCGGCGTTGATGAGCAGGGTGCGTGGTTCGCCAATTGCGGCTGCCATCAAACCGACCCAAAGGGCGCCCAGTGGGTTGCCACCAAAAATCGTCAGGGTATAAATGCTCATCACACGTCCTCGCAGATTATCCGGGACCAGTGACTGGATCAGCGAGTTCGATGTGTTGGCCTGGGTCATGAAAGATAGCCCCAGAACCACCATGAAGGCCATCGCAAGCGGTATCGAGCGTGAGAAAGAAAAGAGCAGCAGCGACACCGGCATGAGCAGGCTGCCGGTCGTCCAGACCTTACCCTGTAAACCCTGCCCGCTTAAGTATGCAATTGTAATCGCTCCGATCAGGGCGCCGGCGCCGCGTGAAGACAGCAGCACACTATTGGTGCCCACATCACCACCCAGCACATCGACCGACCAGGCCGGAAGCAGGGTCATCACACTCATCCCAAAGACACTCACCATGGTCATGTTCAGGATCAACACACGGATGATGCTGTGAGAGAACGCAAATCGCACCCCTTCCACCAGCTGGGCAACCACCGGCTCGGTGGCAGGCTTTCTTTCGAACCGCGGAAGGCGCATGAGCATCAGAGCGAAAAGCACCGCAACAAAAGATAAACCATTAATTGCGAAACAAAAAGCAGGGCCAAACTGGGCATAAACAATCCCGGCCACGGCCGGGCCGATGATTGTCGCCGAATTAAACATCGTGGAGTTTAGTGCGATGGCGTTGGAACGATTCTCTTCGGGCACCAGTTCAACGACAAACGCCTGCCTGGCTGGCGCATCAAAGGCGTTTGCAATACCCAGGAGAAAGGCCATGACCAGGATATGCCATGCCATCACCTTTCTCCTGGGTATTGCAAACGCCTTTGATGCGCCAGCCAGGCAGGCGTTTGTCG
>Ga0134099_1000476_pt1 | contig 47187 bp, 40 predicted proteins | sample 10_taG_2_FD_105482 | JGI IMG/M metagenome (GOLD analysis project Ga0134099, IMG submission 105482) | Switchgrass degrading microbial communities from high solid loading bioreactors in New Hampshire, USA - 10_41_5_180_A2 metaG | ecosystem: Engineered > Bioreactor > Semi-continuous > Anaerobic >...
ATACTACATCATACTACAACACCAAAATAATACAAAATTTTAACAAAAAAATAACCGCTTTTTGCGGTGTATTTTTGCCTTTGGTAATTTTTCTTTTAAACTATAACTGCAAAAGAAACGAAGCTTTGATATTAGCACTCCCTTATGATGAGTGCCATAATCTATTGACAATGACAGTCTAAATGCTATGATATTGATAGTGTGAGAAAATTGTTAAACCAATTTATCAAGCAATAAGTACCAACTTGTTGCTTTTTTAATGCATCTTTCAGAAAACTGGCCAATCAGCAGAAGAAAATATAACGGGAGGTTTTTGTATGATCCAGGAGAAAGGCAGTATATCCATCAGTACGGAAAATATATTTCCAATAATTAAGAAATGGCTGTATTCCGAAAAGGATATATTTGTAAGGGAACTGGTTTCCAACGCTGCCGATGCCATAAGCAAGCTGAAAAAACTGCAGGATATCGGAGAGACGCCGGCAAAGGATAATGAGAAATTTGAGATTACGGTGGCGGTAAGCAAGGACAACAAGATAATTAAAATAATTGATAACGGGATTGGAATGACTGCTGATGAGGTAAAGAAGTATATCAACCAGATAGCCTTTTCGGGAGCAGTGGATTTTATTGAAAAATACAGGGATAAAACGGATGATCAGCAGATTATCGGCCATTTCGGACTTGGTTTTTATTCGGCCTTTATGGTTGCAGAAAAAGTCCAGATAGATACGCTGTCGTACCAGGAAGGAGCCCGGGCAGTACGCTGGATAAGCAGCGGGGATACCGAATATGAAATGACCGATTCTGACAGAACCACGACGGGAACAACGGTTACACTGTACATGGCCGAAGACAGTGTTGAATATACGGACTTTTACAGGATGCGTGATATTTTAAAGAAATACTTCTCATACCTTCCTTATGAAATTTACCTGGTTAATGAGGACAAGAAGGATGTCAAAAAGGAAAATCTGCAGCCTATCAACAATACAAGCCCGCTTTGGAAAAAGAACCCAAAAGACTGTACCGACGAAGAGTATAAAAAGTTTTACCGTGAGGCATTCAACGATTTTAACGATCCCCTGTTCTGGATACACATCAATATGGATTATCCGTTCAGAATGCAGGGAATAATCTACTTTCCCAAGCTGAAGCATGAGTTTGAGACAATGGAAGGGAAAATAAAGCTGTATTACAACCAGGTATTTGTAGCTGACAATATAAAGGAGGTTATACCTGAATTCCTTCTGATGCTGAAAGGAATGCTGGACTGCCCTGATCTTCCCCTGAATGTTTCACGCAGTTTCCTTCAGAATGAAGGTTACGTGGAGAAAATTTCCCAGCATATTATAAAGAAGGTTGCCGACAAGCTTTCCATACTGTATAAAAGAGAGTTCGAAAACTATACAAAGTACTGGGATGATATAAATCCCTTTGTCAAGTATGGATGCATGCGCGAGGAAAAATTCTACGAAAAAGTTAAGAACATTATCATATTCAAAACAATAAACAATGAGTATGTTACATTGAACGAATATCTTGAAAGAAACAAGGACAAGCATGAAAATACGGTTTACTACGTCAATGATGTGAACCAGCAGGCCCAGTATATAAATATGTTCAGGAACAATCAGATGGAAGCGGTGGTGCTGGATGCTTTAATTGACAACCATTTTATAAGTTTTCTTGAATCGAAGAACAGTAATGTCAGGTTCCTGCGTATTGATGCTGATATTACGTCAAGCCTTAAAGAGCAGACAAAGGAGGAAGATGAAAAGGAAACAAGGAAACTGGCTGAAAAAACAGAAAAGCTTTTCAAAGATACGCTGAACATCAAGGATCTGAAGATACAGGCAGAGAAACTCAAAACCGAATCCACGCCTGCAATTATCCTTCTGTCGGAGCAGTCAAGGCGTATGCATGATATCAGCAGGATTTTTATGGGCAAGGATGCCAAAAACATGTTTCCGACTGAAGAGACCCTGGTTATTAACCTGAACAACAAACTTATAAAAGCACTGGCCGAAAACGTGGACAACAAGGAAAAGGAAGAGGAAATGAAGCTGCTTGTAAGACAGATATACGATATTGCGCTTTTAAGCATGAAACCTCTGGAACCCGATGCCTTGTCGTCATTTATAGATCGCAGTATAAAAATTATGGAAAAGATAGTATAATAAGAAATAACACACGGAGAGGAAAACCCCTCCTAATGTTTAGGGGAGATATATTATGGATACATTGAAAAATCAAATTTCATTTATTGTTGAAATCGACAAGCTGAAAAAAATATACCGCCAAAATTATTTGTCCGACGGTTCACGGAAGGAAAATGACGCGGAACATTCGTGGCACCTGGCCATAATGGCATTTCTGCTTGCAGAACATGCAGAAGAAAATCTGGATTTGCTTAAGGTAATGAAAATGGTATTAATGCATGATTTGGTCGAAATAGATGCAGGGGACACATACTGCTACGATGAACAGGCAAACGTAGGCAAAAGGGAAAGGGAAGAGCAGTGCGCAAGGCGAATATTTAATATGCTTCCTGAAGAACAGTGCAGGGAAATGTTTGAGCTTTGGGAAGAGTTTGAGCGGATGGAGACTCCGGAAGCAAGGTATGCTGCTGCCCTTGACAGACTGCAGCCTGTTCTTTTGAATTATTTTTCCGAAGGGAAATCATGGAAAGAACATGGAATATGCATTGACCAGGTTATAAAAAGGAACGGCAGAATCAAAAACAGTTCACCTGAACTTTGGGAATTTGTTGAGGGCCTGCTTCATGATGCAGTGAAAAAAGGATACCTTAAGGAAAACCGGAATGGCTGATGGAAATATTCAGTTATGGATGATTTTGAGGGACTTTCAGAATACAGGTTATTCCTGTGGAGGTACATTAATTATATGAAGCTTGAAACTCTGGTGGGAGAAAGATTTAAAGAAAGACCTTCAGACTGTACCATTGACAGTCATGCACTGATGCTGCGCGGCGGATATATGAAACTGGCTGCCAACGGCATTTATTCGTCTTTTACTGTTCTTCGCCGCATTACAATGAAATAGTAAATATAATTCGTGAAGAGATGGATTCAATAGGCGGCCAGGAAGTTTTTCTTGGTGTGCCTGTCAGGTTAATTGTCAGCCCGCGTAACATAAAGGAGAATTGCTGCGAAATTCAGACAAGGGACAAAAGAATATGCCAAAAAGTAAAACCCGATGAAATACTTCACTCGGTCAAGGAATTATTGGATGAATTGAACAGGGAAATCAGCATATAATAAACCCGGCAATGATATTCCTGTACGCGGAATGTAAACAGGTGCATAAAATTCCTGTTACAGCCAGGCAGAAAATACGATAAAAAAATTTAAAATCTTTATTGACAAAGAGGCAAACCTCCTGTATTATATTAATTGTTCGCTTTGCGGTTTAAAAATTGAATATGGGAGAGTTCCCGAGTGGCCAAAGGGGGCAGACTGTAAATCTGTTGCTTGATAGCTTCGGTGGTTCGAATCCGCCCTCTCCCACCAGATACGATGTGTAATAACACATCGTATTTTTGTTTGATGCAGATATTTTACACTGGAAATAAAGAGGGTACATAAATGCCATACGATATAGCTATTGTCGGAGCGGGACCTGCCGGGTGCACGCTGGCCAGGCTTTTGGACAGGAAATATAAGGTTATCCTGATTGATAAAAGAGATATAATGTCAGAAAATTGCAATTCGAAATGCTGTGGCGGTTTGTTGGCTCCCGATGCGCAAAAAATCCTGGGCAGAATGGGTATGGCAATACCGTCATCCGTTTTGGTGGATCCTCAGCTTTTTCTCGTAAAAACCATGGATTTTGACAACCATCTTGAACGTTATTATCAGCGTTTTTACTTCAATATGGACAGGCTGGTTTTTGAGCAGTGGCTTTTGTCGCAGGTTCCGAAAAATGTGGATCTGGCCCTTGGATGTACGTTCAAGAACTGTGAATATACCGGTGAAGCAGTAAGATTTACTTTTACATACCAGGGAAAAACTTATAAGGAATATGCTAAAGTAATTATTGGAGCCGACGGGGGTCATTCCCTGGTGAGAAAATCCCTTTTTCCCGGCATGAAAATGCCCGAGACATATGTAGCCGTACAGGAATGGTTTGAAATAGATAAACAGATGCCGTGGTATGGTGTTATTTTTGATTCCACAATAACTGATTTTTATTCCTGGACAATAACAAAAGGCAAGGTTTTGATTATAGGTTCGGCGTTAGAAAAGAACAACCTTGCCCTTGAGCGTTTCAGAATGCTGAAGATGAAACTCAGGGACAACGGGCTTGTATACGGAAAGAGAATACTCAGGGAAGGAGCCCTGATATTGAGACCAGGAAGCGTTTCATCCATTGTTACGGGTAATGATTACTGTGCCCTGGTCGGAGAAGCAGCCGGTTTTATAAGCCCAAGTTCCGCCGAAGGAATAAGCTATGCTTTGAAAAGCGCTTACTTGCTTGCAGAAGCTTTGAATGAAAATATTACGGACTTTCAGCGTCGTTATTCAAAATCGGTATCAAAGCTTAAGCTTAATCTCATCGGCAAGAACCTTAAATGCCCTGCAATGTATAACAGGTTTATGCGCGGCATGATTATGCGGAGCGGGTTGAAATCGACAGATGTTTTATTCTGATTTTTTCCCGCTGTCTATATTCCTTGTATTTTTAACGATATAAAGAGGTCTTTCCTTAACTTCGTCATAAATGCGGCCGATGTACTCGCCGATTATACCCAGCATTAACAGCGTTATTCCGTTAAAGAAAAGGCTTACCGCAAGTATTGATGCCCATCCCGGCTGTACTGTTTCAGGAAAGAATATCCTCTGTACAAGTACGTAGATAAGGTACAGAAAACTAATCAGGGAAATAATAGAGCCGATATATGATGCCAGTTTCAGCGGTTTATATGAAAAAGTGGTAATCCCGTCAAGGGCAAGTTTAATCATTTTTTTCAGCGGGTACTTTGTTTCACCTGCAAAACGTTCCTCCCTTTCAAATTCAATGGCAGTCTGTCTGAAACCAAGCCAGCTTATCAGTCCCCTTACGTACCTGTTACGTTCTCTTACCTGTTTTAAGGCATCGCAGACTTTTCTGTCGATAAGCCTGAAATCCCCCGTATCAACGGGAATATTTACATCGGTCATGCTTCTGAGAAAACGGTAATATGCTGCAGCAGTAAACTTCTTGAAAAATGTTTCGCCTTTTCTGGATATGCGCTTTCCGTATACTACATCAAAACCGCTTTTCCATTTTTCAATCATTTCGGGAATAAGCTCGGGCGGGTCCTGCAGATCACCGTCAATAACAACCACGCATTGTCCTGATGAATAATCCATACCAGCGGTGATTGCAATCTGGTGCCCGAAATTCCGGGAAAAATCAATAAGCTTGACCCGCTTATCCCTGTCACATATTTCATTAATCAGAGCAGCTGTTTTATCCCTGCTTCCGTCATTTACAAAAACAATTTCATAAGTATACCCGGTTTTTTCCATAACCCCGGTAAGCCTTTTGTATGTTTCGCATACAACAGCTTCTTCATTGTACATCGGTACGACTACAGAACAAAGTATATTGTCCATAAAATTCTTCCTTTCTTTTGCAGATATCGGTTTCAGCCAATGTATCCGGCTAATCCTCAACAGAAGAATAACGCTGTGAGATTTCAAGTCCGCTTCTTATTGCGTAGTTCTGTCCCCGATCCTCCGGGTATATCTGGGACATCGAAGTAAGGTATAAATTTTTCATAGGTGTTTCAATATCGGGTATAAGCCTGGAATAACTGGTTCTTACAACAGGCTGTGCATCCCGGGTTCTGTTTATATGATATTTTTTTATCCACTCCTCGCGAAATTCCGGGAAAATTTTTTTCAGGCCCGATATAAACAGTTTTTTAATGCTTTCGTCATCCATAGCGTACAGTTCATTTGCAGCATCAAGATACCTTGATAGGTATACTATGTGTGAACCGTATTTGTGGTTTTTGACAAGATTGGTATGTTCTATTACCAGCACAAAAGGTATTTCCCTGTCCGCAACGGTCATCCAGTAATAGGGCATCAGGCTTTCGGAAAGCTCGAGTATCATGCAGATATTTGCCTTGTATCTTATTTTCCTGAGACTGTCAAGGTAGTGCCTTCCCATACCTTTTATCACATACGAGAATTTCTCAGGCGATGCTGTGAAAATTACCGAATCGTACTCTTCGATACCCGACTGGCTTTTAACCCTGAATGTGTCATAGCTTTTGGAAATCTCGGTAACACCGTCGTTGAGGCGTATTTCGCCTTTGTTAGCTTTTATTATTTCTGCCATCCTGTTATATATTCTAATAAAGCTTCCGTCCATATAGCCCAGCTTTTCCCTGTTTATGTTCCTGCCCCTGCTTGAACCCCTGAGTTTAAGCTTATTCCATATCCATGTCGCAGCTATTTTGTCGCTGTCTATATCGAACTTGGAATTCAGGAGGGGTTCCCAGACAAGTCTGTAGCATTCTGCACCGCCGTTCCTGATTATCCATTCCCGCGCAGTGGTATTCTCAATGGCGAGGTAATCCTTTACAAACCAGGCCTTCAGCACCATAAGTCCCATGCGGATTCTGCCGATAAGGGACAGCGGCCTGAACATTAGAAGATCCATGGGTGTGGTAAATGGGTATATTTTATTGTTTATATATATCACATTGGACGGCTCGTACCATTTCAAATCCTTTTCAAGACCAAGTTCCCTGATTGCATTTATAATAACCGTATCGTTTGTAAAGATATGGTGGTAATAAACTTCAAGCATGTCGTCTCCCACAGGGATTGATGCCGTGAGGCCACCGAGCCTGTCGCTTTTTTCATAAATTGTGACTGAATGCCCCTTTTCGGATAATTTCCATCCTGCGGTAAGCCCGGTAGCACCTGCACCGATAATTGCTATTCTCATAAAACCTGCCTCCACGATTTTAAACTATCTGACTTTAAATATTGTAATACTGTTTTTCTGAAAAGCAACACTGAAAGCTTCATAAAATATTTCTTCATTTAATTTATATTCGGCTGCATTCCTGTTCTGTTCCTCAATAACAATGTAGTCAATACCTTCAGAAACGGCAAGATTTCTTAATTCCTCACTGTCCGAAGCACTGTAAATCCTTTTCATGCATTCTTCCCTATTACTGATATCATATCCTGCGGTTACTGTAAAATACGGGTATCCGTTATATACGCTTCTTCCGGCAAGCATAATGGACATAGGCGCTCCGTAATGGGTCATATAATGGGTAAGAAATATATCGTCCGGATCGGTTTCATTTCTGACCCAGTAGTACAGTTCATCGTTCATGTTATACACAACATGATTCCTGTCGAGGTTATAAAGGGTAAACATATCTACAAAGCCAGTGCAGGTGAGAAGTATAACAAGACAGAGGGCTATAATATACGATGATTTTGTTCGCATTAGTTCGGTCAGCAAATCTGAAACAGGGATGTTCAAAAGTATAACGGCAAGGATTATGTATTTGTGGTTAACCGTTATATCCGGGGTAAGCTGCAGTGTTGTTGCAAGAATAACCGGAGCAGTGAAAACGGGTATAAGCCATGGAGAAACTGCTTTTATACTTAGTTTCCCGCTGCGGAATATAACAAATGCATAGCATAATGCCAGTACAAATATTATTATAACAAACCACAATGCTCCGATTGAAGGCATGAATAATACGTGCAGCAGCAACAGGATCAGCGAAACAGATATGGTTACCATTCTGCATTTCTTGGCACCGTAATAAAGGAAAATACCTGCAAGAACAGGAAAAAGAATTCCAAGCAGCTCGGTGTAATATGATACAATGTGCTTCAGGCTTTTTGACTCAGCCAGAAAACCCGGGTTAAATCTAACCGAAACGACACCTGTACCGCTTCCGGAAAAAATTCTTGACTGAAGAACCGAAAGGATAAACGTTATAACAGCGGTTACAAGATATCCGAGTTTGTGAGATGAAAGTGCGGCCATAACAAACAATACCGATATGCCGGCAATTACAACAGCACCGTTCCAGTATGCCATAAGCCCCAGTATTATTCCTGCAAGGATGCATGGGAGCAATGATTTGACAGCCCAGGCTTCACGGGAAAAAAGGATCATTTTTATGTATCTACCGAAAAAGCCCTGATGTGCATTCGATTTCCTTTTTGCATTTCCGGCCCTTGTCAGGTTCTCAACGGTTTCGATGAAAACAGGAAGCATCAGTAAAAGAACAATGATAAACAGGCCGAAGGCAAAAGACAGGTGCCGCTGATTAATATATACTTTCTGAGCCCATAATCCCCAGTCCTCATGAAGCGTATTGCCTATATGCTCCCTTGGGGTTCCGTCAGCGTTAAGGTTATTGGCGAGAGCATGGATAAAATCATTGAAACCTGAAAAACCGGTCATAAAGGTAAAAAAAGCATATGAACTCCTGAATGCAAACAAAATGCATGAAATGACGCCTGCCAGCGGCTTTTTTGTAAGCAAAACGCAAAGGGAATACAGCAGCATGCTGAAACTTACCAGAGAAAGAATGCTTGGAATATTCAGTGCATGCTGCAGTTTAAAACCCAAAAATTCGAGGTTTGCTGCCATAAAATAAAACATGAAATGGTAACGCATTGTACCGTCGGGGAAATGCGGATACTGCGCAGGGAAATTATTGCCCAGTGAGAAAGAACGAATAACGGGAAGATGGGCTCCGAAATCACTGAAGGCAGAAACCCCGACGAAAAGATGGTCACCGTCCATAAAAAATGAACGGTATATGAAACATGTCCAGAATACGGTTGAGGATATCAGTATAAACCATTCGGAGGTATACAGATTCAGACTGAAACCGTATTTTTTTATCTCGTAAAGTAATTTATTTATTGCGTCCCGTTTCAGAAATGCAGTAACAGTCAGGAAGCACAGTGTCAGAACAAATGAAATTATGTTTGCGTAAAGCAAAGGTTTTTCATAGTTTTTAAAGGCTACTGCCAAAAAGTATACAAGCCATGAAAGGACAAGGGTTCCTACAAGATAAGACGACGGCAGAAAAATGAAAAAAGGAGTGACAGGTTTCTTCTGCTTGTTCAGAAACTCCGCCGCGGTACTGCAATATGGCCATAAATACAGAATAATTCCTGCACCCGTACAGACTGATACGATTATAAACAGGAAAGCCATCTGTCTATCCCCCGTCAATACTTGTTAATCTTTATAAATGACCTTATTATATAGTATAAAGTTCCAGGACACAATGAATACCATTATCAATATCTTGGGCAGATAGTATGGTATCCAGGGTGCACCCGGAAAAAGAAGTTTCAAAAGTTCGGTTATTGCCATAAACAGCAGAACATTTCCAACGACCATGTTGAAAAGAAAAAGAAGGCCATATGATATCAACTGTTTTCTAAAGTTTTTCCGGGATCTGAACGTAAAAAACTTGTTCAGAAGAAAATTGAACCAGAATATGATTGTATATACGAAAATATTGGTCACAACTGCAGGAAACGGAAGTATTTTCCTGAACACCAGGAAAAGAACATATTCAAATGTGAACGTTGATATCCCCACCACAAGGTACCTGATAAATTTGCCGATAAATTCGGGTTTGGTCAGTTCATCAGTTATTCTTTCCTTAATTGTGCGTATTACGTTCATATCAAACTCCCCTGGTATAAAAAAGCATAAAAAAACAAGCAACTCAGCGTTTTGCAGTAATTAGCATGACTGATAAATTTCTTCAGGAAAAATATAAATATATTATTTCCCTTTGGTAAATATTATATCAGCAGGAAAGAGACAGTTCAAACGAATAAGTGGCTAAGCTTGAGTATTTTCTTACATACTGATATAATAACTTTACTGATTTTGCTGAAAAGTGCCAATAAAAATAATATGAAAATGGATTGGCCCGAAACAGTTGTTTTTGCCTGAGAAAGCAGACGGTCTTAAACAGGAGGCAGACTGATGGGAAAAAAAACTGCATTGAGAAACAGCACCAAATTGCTGTTATCTTATTTACTGTTGCCTGTAACTGCTCTAATATGGGGGATTGTACTGAAAAGTGAATTTGCATACGTTCTCAAGTGGTGGACTGTTCTTTTGTTCATCGGGATACTGTTCCTGCCGATGTCCATGAATATTTTTTCTTCTTTTACCGATAAGGGATTTGTGTTTTCGAAAATTATCGGACTGGCTTTAAGTTCATTTGTGTTCTGGCTGCTTTCATATCTGAAATTATTGAAAATAACCGGGTTAAACTGCTGGTATGTGACGGTTTTGTCCGGTTTTGCCGTATATGCCGTGTTTTTTGTATGGAAAAAGACTTACAGGTCGGTTTTTGCAGTTATTAACTCTGAGACAATTTCCTGGGTTCTTGCAGGAGAAAGCCTTTTTCTGTTTTCACTGGGTTTCTGGACATATTTGCGGGGTTTCAATCCCAGAATAGAAGGCCTTGAAAAATTCATGGATTATGGTTTCGTTAACAGCATTCTGCGTTCGGGCTATGTTCCGCCGAAGGATATGTGGTTTGCGGGAGAATCAATAAATTATTATTATTTCGGCCAGTATGTTACGGCTTTCCTGACCAGGCTCAGCGGACTTGAAACAGAAATTTCGTACAATGTCATGATGGCCACTCTTTTTGCGTTCAGTATGGCACTGAGCTTTGTCATTGTTTCAAATATGCTTAAAGTCCATGGTATAGAAAACGGCTGGTCTGCCGCGGGAGGACTGATATCTGCAGTTCTTGTTTCCCTTGGAGGCAACCTTCATTCCTTTTTCTACGGTTTTCTGGCCAAATTTTCAAAAGACGGGGACAAGTACTGGTTTCCCGATGCAACCAGATATATTGGTTACAACCCTGAAACCGATGACAAAACCATTCACGAATTTCCCGTTTATTCCTTTGTGGTATCAGATCTGCATGCCCATGTTATCAACATGATTTTTGTCCTTACATTAATCGGAATTCTGCTTGCCGTACTTGTAAAACTGTATAAAAAAACAGGACAGTACACAGGAGCAGGATACGGATTAACACAAGCTTTTTTTCCTGAAATGCTTTTGATTGCGCTTTTCATATGCATTTTTCAAATGTCAAACTACTGGGATTTTCCAATCTACCTGACGGTTACGCTGTTTGTGCTGGCAGGCGGAGGTATTCGCCAGTACGGCTTTAATAAAAAAACAACGCTTGTTACGACTGTAAGGTTTATTGCCGTATTGCTGCTGGCAGTACTGTTTTCTGTGCCATTCAATTTATCATTTGATCAGATAGCCTCCCAGATTCGCTTTGCAAGAAATCATTCCCTGCCTCATCAGCTTTTCATCCTGTGGGGGTACCAGCTCACTTTTGTGGTTATTTATTTTATATTAATCCTTTATGCAGAGCAGAATATTGAGTGGAAGACTGCAAAAGGCGCCGAAAAATATAAAATACGCAACGAACTGACTATAACTGTCAGGATAAGAAATGTACTGGAGAAATTTTCTGCCGGGGATGTATTTGCCGTTATCCTGTGCATTTCGGCGACGGGACTGGTTCTTATTCCCGAACTTGTATATGTCAGGGATATTTATGAGAAGGAGTATGCCCGTGCAAATACGATGTTCAAGCTGACCTACCAGGCGTTTATTATGTTCGGCCTTGCAGCAGGTTATATCTTTGTCCGGCTCAGGAAGTCAATGTACAGGGAAAATAAGATTCTTGCGGCAAAAATATTGACTGTTCTGATGATTATACTGCCGATGATATACCCCTTTTATGCAATACCCAGCTGGTACAGGAACATGGACCCGGAAAAATACGAAGGTCTTGACGGTTTGGCCTTTCTGAAAAGGGAAAATGCCGATGATTATGAGCTTATTCTCTGGTTGCGGGAAAATGTTCAGGGTCAGCCTGTAGTACTCGAAGCTAACGGCGACAGTTACACATATAACTGCAGAATATCAATGGCTACAGGTCTTCCTACAATCCAGGGCTGGTTCACACATGAATGGCTGTGGAGGGGTGATCTTAAGGCAGTCCAGGATCGTATTGAGGAAGTAAAAACAATTTATGAATCAGATGATATTGAAAAGACAAAGGAACTTTTAAGGAAATACAATGTGGAGTATATTGTTATTGGAAAACCCGAACGTGATTTGTTTCCCGGTCTGAAGGAAAACAAACTGTTAAGCCTTGGAACCGTTGTTTTTGAAAGGCCAGGTGTGAAACTAATAAAAACGGTACAGTAGTATATACGATAAAAAGAGCAAAAAAAAAGCACATTTCGGTATGTATTTATGAATATGATTGCGTTACATCAAATGTGCTTTTTCCAGATAATATCATATCAACTCATGTAAAGGATCTATATTAAAAGGAGGAACAAAATGAAAAAAAGTTAATGAATGTTGTCGCACTTATAATATACCACAATCATGATAAAATTACCATTAAGATAAAATTAAAGTTATGAACAATTCGTTAACAAAAATAAAACATACTGTAACAATTTACATAGCATATGATACTCAAAAATTTTTTGATTTTTTAAGTATTTTATATTATATTATCATTAGTTTACTGAAGTCAGTGTGAAAGAAGGGTACATATGAAATACGGGAGTACACGCGGCGGACTTTCTGGGATATTATCATCTGAAGCAATAAAAATGGGGATTGCGCCCGACGGAGGGCTTTTTGTTCCCGAAGAAGACGTGAACGTTGATTTGAACTTTATTGAAAGCATGGTTAAAGAAAGTTACCAGGAAAGGGCAGAAAAGATACTGTCTTTTTTTCTTACTGATTTTGACAAATATGAGTTAAAAGAATGTGTAACAAAAGCTTACGGGGAAAATTTTTCGTCACCTGAAATCACTCCCCTTGTTCGTCTGCATGAACATCTTCATATGCTAGAACTGTGGCACGGCCCTACATGTGCATTCAAGGATATGGCACTCCAGATACTGCCCAGGTTCATGGTAAAGGCAATCAGAAAAACGGGGGAGAATGATGAAATAGTTATACTTACGGCGACTTCCGGAGATACAGGGAAAGCCGCGCTGGAAGGTTTTTCAGATGTTGACGGTACACATATAATCGTATTTTTCCCGAACGGCGGTGTAAGTGAAATTCAGCGGCTTCAGATGGTTACCCAGACAGGAAGGAATGCAAATGCCGTAGCCGTAAACGGTAATTTTGACGATACCCAGACAGGTGTAAAGAAAATTTTCAATGACGAGAAGATTTGTAAGACTCTGAAAGCCAACGGATTCAGGTTTTCTTCAGCCAATTCAATAAACTGGGGAAGACTGGTTCCGCAGATTGTATATTATTTTTCCGCATATGCGGACCTGGTGAGGGACAACAGTATTGAACCGGGAGAGAAAATAAATTTCGTTGTTCCGACAGGTAATTTCGGTAATATACTTGCAGCATGGTATGCGATGAAAATGGGTCTTCCGGTGAACAGACTTATCTGTGCTTCAAATGAGAACAATATACTTACTGACTTTATTATAAGCGGAACTTATGACAGACGCAGGGAATTCCATAAAACAATTTCTCCGTCGATGGACATCCTGATTTCAAGCAATCTTGAAAGACTGCTCTATGAGCTCAGCGAAAAGGATTCCGAACTCATACGCCGTTATATGAAAGACCTGGGCGAAAAGGGTTATTATACAGTAAGCAAATCAATAAAGGAGCAGATTCAGGATGTATTCTGGGCAGGATATTCCAGCGATGAAGAGACTTTATCCTGCATCAGAAGCGTTTACCAGGACTACGGTTATGTATTGGATACTCATACCGCAGTTGCAATGGATGTTTATGACAAATACGTAATATGTACAGGGGATCTATCACAGACAGTGATTGTTTCGACAGCAAGCCCGTTCAAGTTTAACCACAGCGTTGCGAAAGCGCTGTTCGGTGACGAAACAGAAGGCCTCAGTGAATTTGAACTGCTATACCTGCTTTCGGAAAAGACCGGATGGGAAATACCAAAAGGCCTGAGAGATCTTGATAAAAAGGAAGTAATTCACAAAACGGTCTGTGACAGGGATGAAATGGGCGACATGGTTTTGAAACTCCTTAACATATAGGCATTTGCAGTTTGAGGAAAAGAACAGGGAAAAGCGGCAGGTGATAATTATGCCTGATTTTTCATATAATGTTACATTAGGAAGAATAATCAGCGAGTTTAAACTGGAAGAACTGAATTATGTGCCGGGTTCACACGATATTGAAATAAAAACGGCCGACATTAACCGACCGGGTTTACAGCTTGCAGGTTTTTACGAGTATTTCGGTTCCGACAGGATTCAGCTGATAGGAATGGCAGAAATGGCTTACCTGGCTTCGCTTTCATATGAGAAAAGGTATGAAAGCCTTAAGGCTTTTTTCAGCCATAGTTTTCCGTGCTTAATAATTGCAAGGGGAAAAGAACCTTTTCCCGAAATGGTGGAACTGGCGACAGAATACGGTATACCGCTTCTTCGCACCAATGAAGAGACCTCAAGGTTTGCAAGCTACCTGATTCTTTATCTTAACGTCGAACTTGCACCGCGCATAACAATGCACGGAGTCCTGGTAGAGGTCTATGGCGAAGGAGTATTAATGATTGGAGAAAGCGGGGTTGGAAAAAGCGAAACAGCCCTTGAACTTGTTAAAAGAGGTCACCGGCTTGTTGCCGATGACGTTGTTGAGATAAGAAAAGTTTCGAACAGAACACTTGTCGGAAGCTCACCCGATATCATAAGGCATTTTATAGAAATCCGCGGAGTGGGTATAATTGATGTCAAGAACCTTTATGGTGTCGGTGCGGTAAAAATGACTGAAAACATAAATCTGGTTGTACACATGGAACTGTGGGATACCAATAAACAATACGACAGACTTGGTATTAATGACGAATATACTGAAATTCTCGGCCTTAAAATTCCTTCACTGACAATTCCCGTAAGGCCGGGAAGAAATCTCGCCATTATTATTGAAGTTGCTGCAATGAATCACAGACAGAAGAAAATGGGGTACAACGCGGCCAAGGTGCTGAACGAAAGGGTAATGAGAGAGATTGAAAGGAATTCAATGAGAAATATTAACAGTGATTAGTGACCGGAGGGAAACGCATATACGGGGTTTGAATATGAATGATGACATGGTTAGGGATGTTCTGAAGGAAATAAAAAAAATTATCAGTGATAAACAGATTTTTCTTGATGTGCCGATGAAAGAGCATACATCAATGCGTGTCGGCGGTAATGCAAAAATTCTTTTGCTTCCTTCAAACACTGACGAAATCATGGAAACGGTAAAATACCTGTGTGAAAACAAAATACCGTATGTAGTCATTGGAAACGGCACAAACCTTATAGTCAGTGATTCAGGGTATAACGGCGTAATAATCAAGTTGTCTGATAATTTTTCGTCGGTATCGGTGAACGAAGACACTATAACGGCAGAAGCAGGAGCATCTTTGGTTCATGTTTCCAATCTGGCCTGTGAAAATTCATTGTCCGGTCTTGAATTTGCGGCAGGTATCCCCGGAACCGTCGGTGGCGCAGTGGTTATGAACGCAGGCGCTTATGACGGTGAAATGAAGGATGTGGTTTCTGAAACCACCTGCATTGATAGGGATGCCAATGTATTACGCCTGTGCGGTGAAGAACATCAGTTCGGTTACAGAACAAGCAGAATGCAGAAGGAAAATCTCGTTGTGCTCGAAGTCAAAATAAGGCTGAAGGAAGGAAACAGGGAAGAAATCAGGAACAAGATGAAAGAACTGAACCGGCGAAGAAGAGAGAAACAGCCGCTTAATTATCCCAGCGCGGGCAGTATTTTTAAAAGGCCCGAAGGCTATTATGCAGGCAAACTGATTGAAGAAGCCGGGCTCAGAGGGTACAGGATCGGCGGTGCCCAGGTTTCGGAAAAACACTGCGGCTTTATTGTTAATACCGGTTCGGCTTCAGCATCGGACGTTATTGAGCTGATTGAGTATATAAAGAAAAGGGTTTTTGAAACTTCCGGCGTTATGTTACAGCAGGAAGTAAAGATACTGGGAGGATAAATGTGGAGTTTTTGATTATTACAGGTATGTCGGGGGCAGGTAAAAGCCTTTGTGTAAAGTACTTTGAAGACATAGGGTATTTTTGCGTGGACAACCTTCCGCCATCGCTTGTTCCGAAATTTGCAGAGATATGTCTTCAGGGTCAGAATAAAATGGATAGAATTGCTCTTATCATGGACATCAGGGGGGGATCAATGTTTCTTGATCTGTTTCCTGCCCTGGAATCGCTTGCAGCTTATGGAATATCGTATAAAATCCTGTTTCTGGAAGCCCAGGACAACGTTCTGGTCAAACGATTCAAGGAAACCCGGAGGATGCATCCGCTGTCACCCGAAGGACGCATTCTGGACGGTATCAGGGAAGAGCGGCGTATACTGCAGCCTGTGAAGGAAAAGGCCCATTATATTATCGATACTTCCAACCTTACTCCCCGGCAGCTTAAGCAGGAAATTCACAATCTTTTTGTTGAGGGAAAGCCTTTTTCCGGGCTGATTATCAGCGTTATTTCCTTCGGGTTTAAATATGGAGTACCTATAGACTGTGACCTGGTTTTTGACGTCCGCTTCATACCCAACCCGTATTACATTGATTCTCTGAAAAACCTTACGGGCAATGATGAGGAAGTGAGCGAATATGTAATGAGCTTTCATGAAAGCAGGGTTTTTCTGACAAAGCTTGTTGATTTGCTTGATTTCCTTATTCCCAATTACGTAAAGGAAGGCAAGAATCAGCTTGTAATAGGCATAGGGTGTACCGGAGGGAAACATAGGTCGGTTACAATTGCAAATCAGCTGTTTGATATTCTTAAAGCCAAAAACAGCAGCGTTGTGCTTGAACACAGGGATATTGACAAAGATAACAGGAGAATGAAATATGAATCCTCTTAATATATTATATGCTACATATAAATTCAGGAAATGGCTTTCCAACGGTATAGCCGGTCTTTTGTTCATTGTTGCCGGTATTGCCGTACTGGTTTACCGGGCTGAAATCAATACATTTCAGCTTATAACGGCACTTTTTCTTTGCGGTGCCGGTATAGTACTCTGTTTTTTTTGTTTCAAAAAGATAATTCTTGCTTTAATCAGGTTTAATTATAACGGCCTTGCAAATGTCCCGACAACAATGCTGGATATAGGCAAAAAAATCCTTGTCCGCTCCCAGCTGAAGGAAGGACCGAATGTGGCAGTTATAGGCGGAGGGACCGGTATATCAACGTTGCTAAGAGGACTGAAACAGTTTACTGCAAATATATCTGCTATAATAACCGTTGCTGATGACGGCGGCGGTTCAGGCATGCTCAGAAGGGATTTGGGCATGCTGCCTCCGGGAGATATACGAAACTGTATTCTTGCCCTTGCCGATACCGAGCCGCAGATGGAAAAATTACTGCAGTATCGTTTCCAGGAAGGCGATTTGAAAGGCCAGTCATTTGGAAATCTTTTTCTTGCGGCGATGACAGGAATCAGTGAAAGCTTTGAGGCTGCAGTACGAAATATGAGTGAAGTTCTTGCCGTCACGGGTAGGGTTCTGCCTGTAACATCTGAAAATATCAATCTGATTGCAGAACTTGAAGATGGTTCAATAATAAGAGGAGAGTCAAAAATCGGCGAACATCATACTTTTCATCCCGGACGAATAAAAAAAGTTTTTTTGGACAAGAATAATGTAAAACCCCTTGAAAGCGCCCTGAAAGCACTGGATGAAGCAGAAATAATTATTCTGGGCCCGGGAAGCCTTTATACGAGCATTATACCGAATCTGCTGGTAGATCACGTTGTGGAAAGGATAGTCAAGTCGAAGGCTATTAAAATATACGTAGCAAATATAATGACACAGCCGGGAGAGACTGAAGGATATACCGTTTCGGATCACATCAATGCAATATATCAGCATTCTGGCTGTGACGGTTTTATTGATTACTGTATTGTCAATACCGGACGCGTACCGGATGATGTTTACAGGCGTTACATAAATGAAGGCGCAGCTTTGGTAAGACTGGATGCCGGAAAGATAAAAAAGATGGGAATAAAAATAGTGGAAAGTGACCTGGTGCAGATAAACAAGGGATTTGTAAGACACGATCCGGTAAAACTGGCAAAAACTGTGCTTGAAATATACGATAACAAAGCGGGGAAAGCGTAAATGATATTTGGTAAGTCATACTGGACTACACCGGAGCAGGGGATCAGGAGAGAATGGCTGTTAACAAACGGAATCGGCGGTTTTTCCTGCGGAACAATTACCGGCATGAATGCAAGACGTTACCACGGCCTTCTCATTGCTTCCCTCAATCCTCCTGTAGATCGTTACCTGATCCTGTCTTCGGTAAGTGAGATGGTTTCGGTAAACGGTGAAGAACATTATCTTCATTCCTTTATGACACCCAACTTTATTGCTCACGGCGAACATTACCTTGAGTTTTTCTGTTATAACACCGTTCCTGAGTTTCATTACAGAATTGGTTCGATGAGAATAGAGAAAAAAATCTGCATGTGCTACGGGAAAAACCAGGTGGCTGTTGTTTACAGGATAAGGAATTCTGCAGGCTGCAGAATACATCTTACACCTCTTGTAAATTTCAGGGATTATCACAGCCTTTCACAGAGCTGCGGAATGAATTTTTCAACTGAAATCCGGGATAAAACAATGTATATCACTCCGCAAAACACCGGCAGAAAAATCATTATAGCATGTTCAGAAGGAAAAGCAGTGGAAAATCCCTGTTTCTTTTATAATATGGATTATCTTTATGAGCATGAAAGGGGTCTGGACGGCACAGAAGACCATTATATACCCGGGTATTTCGAAATAACGGCAAATGAAGGCGAAGACAAAACCATTACGCTGATTTGCGGCCTGGATGAACCAGCGGACATAACAGACGGTGAAACAGTCATTGCAGAAGAACTCAGGAGACAGAAAGCATTACTGGCCGAAATTGACGGGGACGATTTTCTGAAAAGTCTTGTTCTGGCGGCTGATAAATTTATAGTAAAACGTATCTCCACGAAATCCAAAACTATAATTGCCGGTTACCCGTGGTTTACCGACTGGGGCCGCGACACAATGATAGCATTTACCGGACTTACCCTCACAACAAAAAGATATGATGATGCCCGGGACATTTTGCTTACTTTTGCGAAATATGAAAAGGACGGCTTAATTCCCAACGTATTTCCCGACGGGAATACTGAACCTGCGTATAATACGGTTGACGCGGCATTGTGGTTTTTTCAGGCAGTTTACAAATATATACGGTATACAGGAGATTTAAAATTTGTAAAAAATGAACTTCTGCCCATTCTGAAAAAAATCCTTGATGCCTACAGAATGGGAACGATTTTTAATATAAAGATGGACGTGGACTTTCTGATTTCAGCAGGAAATGAGCATACGCAGCTTACGTGGATGGATGCAAAAGTGGGTGACTGGGTCGTAACTCCGCGCCACGGCAAGGCTGTTGAGATAAATGCGCTGTGGTACAATGCGGTAATGATTATGGCATTCATTCTTGAAAACGTTGGCGAAAACAGCCGTGAACTTGTTACGCTGGCCGGAAAAATTAAGGAAAACTTTATTAAAGTATTCTGGAATGCTCAGAAGGGATGCCTTTACGATGTAGTCAATGCAAACGGCAGGGATTATAAAATCAGGCCGAATCAGATACTGGCAGTAAGTCTTGCATTTCCCGTCATTGAAGGGCGGTATGCCAAATCTGTTGTTGATACCGTTTACCGGGAATTATATACGGCTTACGGTCTGAGATCGTTATCATGCGATAATCCGGATTACAGAGGGGTTTATACCGGCGACCAGTATCACAGGGATGCGGCCTATCACCAGGGTACTGTCTGGGTTTGGTTGCTGGGACAGTTTATAACAGCTTATGCAAGAGTATATCATGATGATAAAAAACTTGCAGAAAATCTTAAAGAATTCTTTCTGCCTTTTTATGATCATTTAAGAGATGCATGTATTGGGAACATATCTGAAATTTTTGACGGAAATGAACCGCTGATTGCAAGGGGCTGCTTTGCACAGGCGTGGAGTGTTTCTGAAATCCTTAGAGCGTACGCGGAAGATTACCTTCCACTGCTCAGGCAGTAATACTGTTACATGTCCGGGTTACGGAAAAGAAAAAACATGCCAAAGGAGGCTCACCATGTCGTTTTCTTCCGAGATTAAGGATGAACTGTGCCGGCTGAATAACGAAAAGCCGTGCTGTGTTTTTCATGAACTCGCAGGTATTCTGCGGACAGGCCTTATTATCCGCAGAATAAACGATATAAATCAGCTTCTGTTTGTAACGGAACATGCATCTGTCTCCAGAATGGTTTACAGCCGTGTGAAGGATATTGTACCCGTCGGCATTGAAATCAGCGGTGAAAAGACAACACGATTCAAGCGCCATGTGGTATACAGGCTGAATTTTACGGGGCTCGCCGAAAGAACAGAAGGAATCAGACTCCTTAAGGACGCCGGGATTAAAATTGACCTGTCTGACGGAAGGATAGATTATACCGGTCTTGAGATTAAAGACAGATGCTGTATTCGTGCCTATCTCAGGGGTGGTTTTCTTGCTGTCGGTTCGGTGAGCAATCCCGACAAGTCGTACCATATTGAGCTGTCATTTAACAGCAGCCTTATTGCAGACGAGTATATGAGGTACATGGAATATTTTGAGCTTAAACCGAAATGTATACGGCGCAAGAATTACGACATAGTGTATATGAAGGAAGGACAGGACATAGTAGATTTTCTTAATGTTATAAACGCTCATGCTGCATTGCTGGAAATGGAGAATATACGTATACTGAAAGATATGCGAAACCAGGTCAACAGAATTGTGAACTGTGAGACGGCAAATCTGGAGAAAACCGTTAATGCTTCACTGAAACAGGTATCATGTATCAAATATATTGATGAGAAAATAGGCATTGAAAACCTGCCCGAAAGCTTAAGGGAAATAGCCCGCCTGAGAATGGAAAACCCTGAAGCAAGTCTGGTGGAACTTGGAAAGATGCTTAAGCCTGAACTTGGTAAATCCGGTGTCAACCACCGAATGAGAAAACTTCAGAAGATTGCGGAAGATCTGATGGAAAAGGGAAAATGAAGGATTTTTTTGGGAAATATCGAAATATAAGATAGGAATGGAGTGATGACATTGGATATTACCTTTAAGCAGGATAATCAGGTTTTGACTGTATATCTGAAAGGTGAACTGGATCATCATGCTGTATCCAGGATAAAGGATACGATTGATTTGCAGATTATAAATACACCTGTAAAAAAGCTTGTTTTGGACATGAGCGAGGTTACATTTATGGACAGCTCGGGGATTGGGTTGATTGTAGGCAGATACAACCGCATCAGGAGTATTGGCGGAAGTATGGCAATCAAGAATCCCGGGCAGAGCCTTTTGAAAATATTAAAAATGTCTGGTATTGACAAGCTGATGAAAATAAGCTGAAAACCTGTTTACCGGAAAACCGGTATTAACTTGGTATTGTGAGGTTATGAGAACATGCAGCCGATTAACAGAATGAAAATTGAATTCGACAGCAAATCCGCAAACGAGGCTTTTGCAAGAGTTGTAGTTGCGGCATTTGCAGCTCAGCTGGATCCGACCCTTGAGGATTTGGCTGATTTGAAAACCGCAGTATCTGAGGCGGTAACCAATGCCATTATACATGGTTACGAACAAAAGCCGGGGACAATCTATATGGAATGCCTGCTTTATCCAGACAGTATAACGGTTATTATTGAAGATCACGGTGTGGGAATAGAAGATATTGAAAAGGCAAGAACCCCTGCTTTTACCACAAAACCCGAACTGGAAAGATCGGGTATGGGTTTTTCTGTAATGGAAAGTTTTATGGACAGCCTTGATATTGAATCCGAAAAGGGTAAGGGAACGAAAATAACCATGACGAAAAAGTTTGCGCGTGGTTGATTCCCTTATACAAAACTTGATTTTGTCAGGAACAGGAGCCTGTCTGGTGAAGGATAAAAATTCTGAAGCAAAGAATCTGGATGAAAGAACGCTGGAATTAATATTAAAAGCTCAAAAGGGCGATCAGGAAGCTCAGAATATACTTGTTCAGGAAAATATCGGGCTTGTCTGGAGTCTGGTAAAACGTTTCAAGGGCCGCGAAGCCGAAACCGAGGATATTTTCCAGGTGGGATGTATTGGGCTTATTAAGGCAATAAAGAAATTTGATCCCGGTTTTGATGTAAAGTTTTCAACTTATGCAGTTCCGATGATATTGGGCGAAATAAAGCGTTTTTTCAGGGATGACGGAGCCGTTAAGGTAAGCCGGGCAATGAAGGAGCTGGGTCAGAAAGCCAATATGATTAAGGAGCAGATAGAAAAAAGCAGCGGCAGGACTCCTACGATACACGAACTGGCTGAAAAACTCAATGTCGAGCCTGAAGAACTGGTACAGGCCATTGAGGCCGGTTATCAGCCCGAGTCACTGTACAGGACAATAGGCGAAAGTGACAACCATCCCGTGTATCTGATAGATCGCCTTCTGGTTGAAGAAGGGGATTCAGGAGAAACAGCTATTCTTGAACGCCTTTCTCTGTCAAAGGCTCTTCAGAACCTGGACGAAAGATCGAGGAAGATTATTTTTCTCAGGTATTTTAAGGAAGAAACCCAGCAGATGGTGGCAGAAAAAATGGGGATATCCCAGGTGCAGGTTTCGAGGCTTGAGAAAAAGATTATGGAAGAGTTACGGAGCCGCTTTTTGTAGAGTGTAAGCCCGAATCACCCGCTTTATGAAATAAGGTATTTTTGGCAGCGGGTCCTGCTTCGGGCATTTCGTCTCCTCGGGCAGCAAAGCACCAACGCCGGACCACGCTCCACAGTTTGCAATGATTCAAACGCAGTGGTATCCATACCCAAGGCCGCTCAGGCTCACGCTCTGAACTTATTGCTGTGCAGAATGGCAGCGCAGCATGCCGCTTCTTCGTCACCGAAAATGCCCGAATCACCCGCTCTATGAAATAAGTTTTTTCGGCAGAGGATTCTGCTTCGGTTGGTTGTTTTACAGTGCATAAAAAGGAACACAGGAGCGGTTATTCTTATATTATATAGCAGTAATTCGTGTAATAACGTGAGCCGGAGTGAAGGTATATCAGTACAACAGGCAAAACGCGATAGAATATGCCCATAAATGGGCGTTTGGCAGAAATCCCGCATATTATGATTTCAGCAAGCTGGGAGGTGACTGTACGAATTTTGTTTCCCAGTGTATTTATGCAGGTTGCAGGGTAATGAACACCAAACCGGTCTATGGATGGTATTACTTCAACAGTTATAACCGCACGGCTTCATGGACAGGCGTGCAATATCTGTACGAATTCCTGGTAAAAAACGACGGCGCCGGACCGTTTGCAGTGGAAGTGCCAATCTATGAAGCAGAGCCGGGGGATATAGTTCAGCTGTCCTTTGACGGGACTACATACAGGCATTCCCTGTTCGTGGTTGAAACAGGGAAAAAGCCTGATTTAAACAATATAAAAATTGCAACGCATACAATAGACAGGGATTACTATCCGCTTTCAAACTACGTATATGAAAAACTAAGATGCCTTCATATTGAAGGTTACCGCAAATAACCGGGAACGATTTTCCTGCACTCCAGGTAATAGCGTTTTTCCTCGGCCTCTCCCATGGAGAAGGTTTTTCTGGGCAGTGCACCGTCCGCAATAACGGTTCTGAAAAGATCGCTCTTGTCCATCGGTGAAAGCAGAAAACCCATATTACCGTCTTTCCTGCCTAATTTTTCAACCACATCCCTGCCGTGAACGTAATCAATGTCCACTTCCGGGTTTTCCTGGAGAAAATAATCGAGAAAATGCTGCAATGTGCCTACATCAATCGTGAATACCGGTTCCCTGACCCATATGTAACCTGTCTTTGATCCGGCTATAAATGGTATTACATGTTTTGTGTTCTCATTTTTGGGAATATTATCTGTGTTGCCGGTATATTCAAATCCGCACTCCAGCCCCATGTTACCGTAGAATTTTACAAAAGCATCCAGCAGTTTTTCCCCGTCTGCATTAAAAAGAATTCTGTGAATTGGTTCAAACTGGAGCGCCGGATCGTGTATATTCACAAGCTCAACAAGGGCGTATCTTGCGGGATGCACAGCTTTTTCACTATCGGTAAGCGTCTTTTTCAGTTTCTCCCAGCATGCTTTGGCTGTTGCAAGGGAATGGTTTCCGTCACCCACTGCAAAAAGCATCGGGCTTACTGAAGGATCGGTATTGTATTTTTTTAAAAAGGTTTCCTGTGATTTCAGGATAATAAGACTGTTGTAGATGCCCTGTAGCAATTCTTCGTCGTTTACGCGGTAGCCTTCAATATGACCTCCGCCCATCATCAAATCAAAGGAGTACAGTATATCCATTTTGGCTTTTTGTCCTGCCAGGGGTTCAATCACAGACATGTCAGGATCATCAACCAGAATCATTATATGCGGAAGCTCAAGACATGCATTTTCCCGTATTTGAATTCTCGGCGGAAGCCTGTCCAGAATGGTTCCCTCTGTTGCCCGGATTAAACTGGATGAACCTTTGTTGAAATCGTAAAGTTCCAAATCTATTGCAAACAAAAGCCCTTTTCTTATTTTTCCGCTTTTTACCGTTCTTTCTATATAAACAAAAGAGTTTTGTATTTCTTCAAAGTAATCATTATCAAGATAAAGCCGCATTGTCTTATTTATATTCTCAATTCTTTGTTTTTTCTGTCCTGTTGTTTCTCTTTCGAGGTAAACCTCGGGAAAAATGAGGCGCAGAGTTGACGGTTCATCGCCTACAAACATGTCAACTTTTTCCCAGTATTCAGGTTCGGATGTGTACTGATCACAGGCAATAACGGCCCATTTATTCATGGATATGTGTTTCTTCGGAATCAGTACAGAAGATATATCAATTCCAAGTTCTTCTCTGAATTTTCTGACCATCTGTGTTCCTCCCCGGCTAAAATCCGTTTTGTGAATAAATCTGTCAAAAAACAGATATCTGATATTCCTTTGAATGCTGAATATAAGGTCAATTCTAATAAAATATGTAAATTTAGTCAATTCAAAAATTACTGCATTCTTTTATTAATTTCATGAAATAATATCAATGAAAACCTGTTGCGAAATGAGGACAAAATATGCATTACTGGTCTGATATCGTTGGTTCGTCGGTTTATACAGACCAAGACAAAGTCGGGGAAATAGAAGATTCTGTAATAGACCCGGTAAATAAGACTGTTATAGGTTTTATACTGGAAAGAAAAAATACGGAATTAAGGCATCGGTTTTTTCCGTTTAAACAGATAAAGGAAATTAAACGCGACAGCATAAAACTCAAAAGTACATCAGGAATAATAACACTGCCCAGAAATTACACAAAAAATAAAATTCTGATAGAAGAATTGCTTAATAAACCTATTTTGGACGATAGCGGCGAATCGGTCGGTCGAGTGGTTGATATTGCCTTTGATGCCGAAAACGGTCTTTTACGCGAAATAATCATATCCGGAAGTCTTATTGAAGACATCTGGGCAGGAAAAAAAAGAATGCCGGTTCTGGACAGAGTTGAGTTTTCGCGGGAATTAATCCAGATTGACAGGGACACAAAAAAGAAAATAACCGGACTTCAAAAAGGTCTGAAAAAGTTGCTGAACATTGATTCAGTTTAAAGGAGGAATCTTATGAGAACAGGTTTTACAAGCGGTATGATTTTAGGAGGAATCGTCGGCGCAACAATGTCCATGATGCTGAACGGCGACATTAACATGAAAAGAACCAGAAGACGCATTATGCGTATGGGCAGGGATGTGTTCAGGAAATCCAGACGCATCATGTCCGATATAAGCAGCATGATGCAGTAATTGATAAATCTTCCCTTTTGAAAACCTTTTCTTAGAACATTTTTGTTTTAAGAAAAGGTACATATGCGGAGGTGCCAGGTGAAGGCAGGTCGGTGGATAAGGACTGGTATACCTGTTGCTCTGTTGGCGGGTTTTATTTTTTTGATTGTATTTTGGGGTGGAATAATAATTAAGGCGATTTTTCCCCTGATAACAGGTATTGTTGTCTCATATATCCTGTTACCGGTGGCTGAATTTTTCGAAAGACTGAAAATAAAAAGGACATTAAGTATCCTGTTTTCCATTCTGTTAAGTCTGGTTGTTATTCTGATGATATTTGTATGGCTTGTTCCTGTTCTTATAGATAACATAAAGGACCTCACAGGGATGCTTCCTGAGCTTTACAATTCAGCATTCAGCAATATCACAAATTTCATCAGAAAAAACGCACCCGAAAATCTGCATAATGATATTCTGAAGGAGACTGAAAGGTTTGTTCTGAACCTGCAGCAAAGATTTATAAGTAACCTGCAGGGGATTATTTCGCTGCTGCCGAAGACCCTGTCTGTAATAATTGACGTTCTGGTCGGCTGGATATTGTCCTTCTATATACTGAAAGACAGGGAACTTATAATTGAAAATTTAAAACATATTTTTCCTGAAAAATACAGGGAAGAAATTGTATGTTTCCTGCGTGATATACACAGAATTGCTGTAAAATTCATACAGGGGCAGATACTGATAGCTTTAATGGTGGGCATTTTGGAAACAGTCGGACTGTACATTGTGGGATTACCATATGCCCCTCTTCTTGGCTTTATAGGAGGAATTTCCAACATAATCCCGTATTTCGGCCCATATATCGGCGCAGTGCCTGCAGTTACCGTTGCGCTGACAATGTCACCGTGGAAGGCAATAATGACAATTCTTGTTTTTGCGGTAGTACAACAGATCGACAATTTATTCCTGTCCCCCAGGATAATAAAAGAAAAACTTGGCTTGCACCCGGTCACTACAATTATGGCTGTTATCGCCGGAGGGCGGCTTTTTGGCTTTTTCGGCCTTATTTTTGCCGTTCCGTCAGTTGCCGTAACTAAAATTATACTTTATAAAATCTACCGGATTATCTCAGGGTAAATACATGCCTTTACCTGGACTTTTATTCATCCGGTATTTCAGGTTTTATCCTTAACCGCAATTGAAATGTTGTTCATATTGTAATAATATGTAAGTGTAAATACAAACCGGACAGGATTTGTGAAAGGGGAACCCGTTATGGCGAATGAGGAAATAGGAATCAAAATATTTGCCGGGAGCTCAAGTGTAAACTTTGCAGAAAAAATGTGCAGATATCTCGGGGCAGAACTGGGCAAGTCACAGACAATAAAATTCTCGGAAGGCAATACATTTGTAAAAATTCTGGAAAAGGTAAGGGACAAGGATGTTTATATTGTTCAGACAATCGGTGTAAACCCTAACGATGATTTTATGGAACTTCTTTTCTGGATTGACGCATTCAAAAGATCAAGCGCAAGTTCTGTAACGGCGATTATCCCCTATTTCAGTTATGCCAAAGCTGACAAAAAAGATGAACCGAGAGTTTCAATCAGGGCAAGGGTCTGTGCCGATTGCCTTGAAATAACCGGAGTGGACAGGATAGTTACAATGGATCTGCACAGTCCGCAGATACAGGGCTTTTTTAAAAAACCTGTCGACCACCTGTATGGATTCCCGATTCTGTGTGAGTATATCAAATCCAAGAAACTTGAGAACATCGTTGTAGTATCTCCTGATGTTGGTTTCGCCAAAAATGCAAGGAATTTTGCAACCATTCTCAAGGCACCTGTAGCTATTGGTGACAAAATCCGGGTTGACCATGATGAAAAAGCGCAGATACTTGAAATTATAGGAGATGTCAGGGGCAAAAATGCAGTAATTGTTGACGATTTTACAATTTCATGCGGAACGCTGGTTGATACAGCAAGGGCTCTGAAGGAGAACGGGGCTGAAAAAATTTATGCATGTGTGTCTCATGCACTTTTGCAGGAAAAAGGTCTTAAAGCCCTCGAGGAAAGTGAAATTGAAGAACTGATAATTACTGACACCGTTGAAAACCCGATAGTTTTCGAACATCCAAAGGTAAGAGTGGTTTCCGTTGCCCCGCTCTTTGCAGAAGCCGTAAGAATAATTCATAACAGGGAATCGCTGAGCCGCCTGTTTGAGAATATTGATAGATGACGAAAGAACAAGTCACTTGACGCAATTCTTCTGATTTTAGTATACTTTATTAAGATTAAGCAAAATGTCAAAATTATGTTTATCCAACGTAAAAAACGGTCTTCACTCATAGCCGGCTGAGTGCCGCCGGTATGGCTGAAGACATTAATAATATTTACTGGCCGATAAAACTATATAAAAAGAACTGAAGCGAGGGTTTAGCATGCATAAGTTTGGTGTGAACGAGTTAAGAGAAAAATATCTGTCCTTTTTTGAGAGCAAAGATCACCTGAGACTGCCCAGTTTTTCGCTTGTACCGGAAAACGATCCCAGTATTCTGCTGATAAATGCCGGTATGACTCCACTGAAACCGTATTTTACAGGTCAGAAAATCCCGCCGTCAAAAAGAGTCACCACCTGCCAGAAATGTATCCGCACACCCGATATCGACAATGTGGGAAAGACATCACGCCATGCAACGTTTTTTGAAATGCTGGGGAATTTCTCCTTCGGGGATTATTTCAAGAAGGAAGCAATTACATGGGCATGGGAATTCTTTACCAGGGTTCTTGAAATACCTGAAGAAAGGCTTTATGTATCGGTTTATCAGGAAGACGATGAAGCATTTGATATATGGAACAAAGTAGTCGGCCTTCCGAAGGAAAAAATATTCAGAATGGGTAAAGAGGACAATTTCTGGGAGCATGGAACAGGTCCATGCGGCCCGTGCTCTGAAATATATTTCGATCGAGGAGAAGACAAAGGCTGCGGAAAGGAAACCTGCACTGTCGGATGCGACTGTGACCGGTTTATAGAGGTATGGAACCTGGTATTTACGCAGTTCGATCGTCAGGAAGACATGACGTACTTACCACTCAAGAATAAAAATATCGATACCGGAATGGGCCTTGAAAGGCTTGCCTGCGTCGTTCAGGGCGTTGACAATATATTTGAGGTGGATACAGTTCGTACCGTGCTTGAACATGTATGCAGAATTGCAGGGGTAAAATACGGTGAGAATTATAAAAAAGACGTATCAATCCGTGTTATAACAGACCATATAAGAGGTTCATCCATGCTTGTATCCGACGGCGTACTGCCGTCAAACGAAGGACGCGGATATGTTTTGAGAAGGCTTATCCGCAGGGCGGCAAGACATGGTAGGCTTCTTGGAATTGAAGATGCTTTCCTGGCAGATCTTGCAGACACTGTAATTGATATTTCAATGGGAGCATACCCGCACATGGATGAAAAGCGGGATTATATAAAGAAGGTAATATCCATTGAGGAAGAAAAATTCTATAAGACGATAGATCAGGGCATGAGCATACTGGAAGATTATATTGCCGAAATAAAGCAGCAGGGCAGCAATACGATAAGCGGCGATATGGTTTTCAAACTCCATGACACTTATGGTTTCCCGGTCGATCTTACAAGGGAAATAGCCCAGGAGCATTCCCTGATTATTGATGAAGACGGTTTCCATGAGGAAATGAAAAAGCAGAAGGAAAAGGCCCGGGAAGCACATCTTAAGAAAGAAAGCTCCGCGTGGGAAAAGGATCTTTTTACCGGTGAACATAAGGCCGTTACCACTGAATTTACAGGTTACAGCGAATATGAATCCGAAGCTGTGGTTAAATTTATAGTATTTGACGGCAAACTTGCCGAAAATGCCCAGATGGAAGATGAGGTTGCCGTTGTGCTTGACAGGACGCCGTTCTATGCCGAAAGCGGCGGACAGATAGGTGATACAGGAGTTATTGTCGGTGATAATTTTAAAATGACAGTTACAGACTGTAAAAAGACTTCCGACGGGAAATACCTGCACTACGGAAAAATAGAATCGGGAATGGTTCAGGTAAATGACAGGGTTGTTGCTAAGGTGGATGCTGCAAAAAGAAAATGCACAGCCAGGAATCATACCGCCACCCATATACTTCACAAGGCATTAAGGAAAATCCTGGGAGACCATGTGCAGCAGGCCGGTTCGCTTGTAACACCAGACAGGCTGAGATTTGACTTTACACATTTTTCGCCGCTTACAGAAGAACAGATTGAAGCGGTTGAAAACGAAGTAAACAGTGTTATCCTTTCAAACTATCCTGTAACAGTCCGTGAAATGTCAGTAGAAGATGCCAGAAAAGCAGGAGCTACCGCATTGTTCGGAGAGAAATACGGCGATATTGTCCGCGTCGTTTCTGTCGGCGATTACAGTATGGAACTTTGCGGTGGAACTCATTTGAGTTCGTCCGGAGAAGCAGGCCTTTTTAAAATTATCGGTGAAAATGGTATTGCTTCAGGAGTCAGACGTATTGAAGCTTTGACAGGTACTGGTGCAATTTCATGGTACAAGGAGAAGGAAAAAACATTAAGAAAGGTTTCTGAGACAGTAAAATCCACACCGGAAGATGCACCTGCCAGGGTTGCGCATCTTGTGGATGAGCTTAAAAACCTTCAGAAAGAATTGAATTCAATAAAAGAAAAGATGGCAAACCAGTCTGTGAACGACTTGCTGGATAAGGCAGAAGAAGTTTCCGGTATCAAAGTGCTTGCTGCGAGACTGGATCAGCTGGATATGAATGCTCTCAGGAATATGACCGACAACCTGAAAAACAGACTTGGTCCTTCGGTTGTTGTGCTGGCATCGGGTCTTGACGGAAAGGTAAGTATTGTAGTATCGGCAACAAAAGATGCGGTAAACAGAGGTATACATTGCGGCAAAATTATTGGTGAAGCTGCAAAGGCCGCAGGCGGCGGAGGAGGCGGAAGACCTGACATGGCACAGGCCGGCGGCAGGGATGTTAACGGAATTGACAAAGCAATCGGTATTGCCGTCAAGATGATCAGGGAGCAGCTTGCGTAGACCGATCGCAATATGGATTTTGATAGTAATATTTGATTCAGGAGGAGATACAAATGTCAGATTGTGTATTCTGTAAAATTGTAAAGGGAGAAATACCATCCAGCAGAGTATACGAGAATGATGACATAATTGTATTTAAGGATATTCATCCGGCCGCACCAGTTCATGTGCTTGTTGTTCCAAAAGTTCATATTGAAAGCATTGAGGCTCTGACCCAGGACAATATGGACGTGGTAAAGAAAATACATGCGGCAATCCTTGAGACAACAAAAATATTGGGCATAAACAGGGACGGATACAGGGTAATTGTAAATTGCGGCAAAAACGGCGGACAGACTGTACCGCACCTTCATTACCATGTGCTTGGCGGAACAGCGTTTGATGAGAAAATTGTATGACACCCAAGAAAAATATTGACGTGGTTTACAGCCCTATTATATAATAAATTTAAGTGCTTCAGGCAGGAAGCTTTAGTTAAACCTGCTAGACGGAATAAATTCCCCGGCACGACTGTATGAAACAGAAGAGGGGAGGGAAGAACGTGTCAGAAATAATAGTAAAGGAAAATGAATCCCTGGACAGTGCACTGAGAAGATTCAAGCGGCAGTGTGCAAAAGCAGGTGTACTTGCAGAGGTCAGAAAAAGAGAGCATTACGTTAAACCAAGTGTAAGACGCAAGAAGAAATCTGAAGCTGCAAGAAAGAGAAGATCGAAGTAATAAGGGAAATTTCAACGCAGTCTGCCTGAACCGGTTGTTCCTTATAAGGAATCAGGGTATGGTTAAGTTAAGTGGCTGCAAAAAATTTGAATAAGACGTTAAAAAGTATCAAAAACGAATGCCTTTTAAATAATGAGCCCGAAGTAAATCTTCGGGCTTTTTATAAGTTTTTTATCGGCATATAAACGGCGGGTTATACTGCCGTTCAAATACAATGGAAAAATAATAAGAAAAGGATTTTTATGTTTGAGGATTTCTTTCTTGGAAATGAAGCAGAATGGGATGTCTCAGAACCTGATCCTGTGCTGGTAAGTCAAATATCTGAAAGTTTAAGGCTGCCGACAATTCTTTCAAAGATACTGGTTTCACGTGGAATAACCGATCGCGAAGAAATTATAAAATTTCTTAAACCGTCGGTTAATGATTTGCACGATCCCATGCTGCTGCCCGACATGGATAAAGCTGTTAAACGTATAGTAGCTGCCAAGGAGCTGAATGAAAAAGTAGTAATTTATGGTGATTATGATGTTGACGGAATAACGGCAACGTCAATTCTTTATCTGTTCCTGGGGTCAATTGGCCTTGATGTTTCATACTATATTCCTGACAGGATTGATGAAGGGTACGGCATATCCGAAGCTGCTGTCGAATATCTGTGCGAAAACCGGTTTGACCTTATGATTACGGTGGATTGCGGTATTACGGCAAAGGATCGGATTGACAGTATAAAGCAGAACCTGGCAGCAATGGGCAGAAAAATGGATATTATTATAACCGATCATCACCAGCCTGATACTGACAGCGTTCCGGATGCACTGGCACTGGTAAATCCTCATCTTCCGAACAGTGTGTACCCGTTTGACAAACTGTGCGGGGCCGGCATTGCTTTTAAACTTGTGCAGGCGTTATGCAACAGCCTGGGAATGGGATATGAATACTACAATTACATAGATTTGGCGTGTCTTGGAACTGTTGCGGATATTGTTGAGCTGACAGGAGAAAACCGCATTATTGTCAGCACAGGACTGAGAAAAATAAGAAAGGCTCCTAATCCAGGAATTCAGGCTCTTATGAATGTTGCAGACATAAGGAATGACAGTATAGATGCCTGGAAACTGGCATTTATAATAGCTCCGAGAATTAATGCAGCGGGCAGAATGGGGGATGCGTCGAGGGCTGTAAAACTGCTTACATCCCGGGATTTACCGTATAACGAAGATCTTGCAAGACGGCTGCATAACGATAACAATCTGAGACAAAAAATTCAGACCGAAATATTTCAAAAGGCAGTGGAAATAATTGAAAACGACCCGGGATACATAAAACAGAAGGTAATAGTGGTATACGGTGACAACTGGCATAAGGGAGTAATCGGTATAGTCGCGTCAATGCTTGCTGAGCATTACTACAAACCATGTTTTGTAATGTCTGTTATTGATGATGAAGCCGTTTGCTCTGCAAGAAGCATTGACGGTTTCAATATATACGACGGAATGGAATACTGCCGTGACCTGCTTGTAAGGTTCGGGGGCCATGAAAAGGCAGGCGGCCTTACGATTAAAAAATCAAATATAGAGAAATTCAGAGAGCGGATCAATGAATTTGCCGAACAGGTATTTGACAGCACATGCATGATCCAGAAACTAAAAATAGATGCAGATGTCAAGCTGGAAGAAATTAATACTGAAACGGCAAATTACCTGTTGTCAATGGCTCCTTTCGGTGAAGGCAATCCGAGCCCGCTTCTGAGGCTTAAGGAAGTTAATGTGCTTGAAATTATGAGGGTAGGTGCAGACCAGAGCCACCTGAAACTTCTGCTCGGAACAGAAGAAAAACCGGTTTCTGCAATTGCATTCAAAATGGGCTGCCTGGAGCAGGTGATCAGGAAAAACAGCAAGATAGATGTGGTTTTTGAAATAAGCATAAACGAATATATGGGGAGGAAAAATGTCGCACTTATTGTAAAATATATAAGACTGCCTGACAAAATTATTTCAAGAAACAGAATTCTGCTGGAAGTGTCAGAAAAAGTTGAATACCTTGATAATAACACTGATTGGATTTATAATAGGATCAATAACCATCTGATAGCCTGTACAGATTTGGTAATATCAAGGGATGAACTGGGTGTACTGTACAGATATTTTCAAAAAACCGGAAGCCGTACATATACAAGAAGCCAGTTGTTTGAAATAGCTCACTGCATTGATAACGGTGCGGTAGGGATGAATTATTTCAAGGTTATATCCGGAATACTTATATTAAATGAACTTAACATAATCCGATATTCTTATCAGGAAAATGGTAATTATAAAATAGAAATTGTAGAAGTAAACGGAAAGACATCGCTTAATAATTCAAGAATTTATTCTTTTTTGCAGGGATTGTCTGAAACTGTAGAAAAATAACGGTGGTTTGATGATTGAGGAATATAATAAGCTGTTGGAAAGATTAAAAGCTAACGGAAAAGAATATAACTGGGAGCTGATTGACAAGGCATACAAGTTTGCCTGTATAGCCCATGAAGGCCAGAAAAGGAGTTCGGGTGAGCCTTTTGTTACCCATCCGCTTCAGGTGGCATATATTCTTGCCGAAATGGAAATGGATACGACTACGATTGTTGCGGGTATGCTGCATGATACCGTTGAAGACAGTTCATTTACCTATGAAAATACTTTGAAGAATTTTGGCGAAGAGATAGCGAACCTTGTTGACGGGGTTACAAAACTTGCAAAAATCCCCTATACAAACAAACAGGAAATCCAGGCAGAAAATTTAAGAAAGATGTTCCTGGCCATGTCAAAGGATATTCGGGTTATCATAATCAAGCTGGCCGACAGACTTCATAATATGCGTACCCTGAAATACAAACCCAGGGAAAAGCAGATTGAAACAGCCCGCGAAACACTGGATATATACGCTCCATTGGCACACCGCCTTGGAATTTATAAAGTAAAGTGGGAACTTGAAGATTTAAGTTTCAGATATCTGCATGAAAAAGAATACTATGATCTTGTTGAAAAAATTGCAAAAAAACGCAAAGAGCGCGAGGAATATATTGAAAACATAATGAGAACCGTTGCTGAAAAGGCGCGGGAACTTGGCATTGAAGCGCATATTGACGGACGGCCGAAGCACCTGTACAGCATATACACAAAAATGAGAAGACAGCATAAAGAACTGGATCAGATATATGATTTGTTTGCCATCCGCGTTATTGTTGATACGGTAAAGGACTGTTATGCCGTTCTCGGACTTGTTCATGAATTGTACAAACCTATGCCCGGACGGTTTAAGGATTATATTTCCATGCCGAAACCCAATATGTATCAGTCACTGCATTCCACGCTGATTGGACCCGAAGGTATTCCTTTCGAGGTACAGATTCGCACATGGGAAATGCACAGAATAGCAGAAGTCGGTATTGCCGCACACTGGAAATATAAAGAAGGCGGAAAGCAGAATGATGACCTGGGTGAGAAACTGGCGTGGCTGAGACAATTGCTGGACTGGCAGAAGGAAACAACCGACCCGGACGAATTCATGGAAAATCTGAAAATAGACCTTTTTACCGACGAGGTTTTTGTTTTTACTCCGAAAGGCGATGTAAAGTGTCTTAAAGCAGGTTCAACACCCATAGATTTTGCTTATGCAATCCACAGTGACATTGGGAACAAAATGATTGGAGCCAAGGTAAACGGTAAGCTGGAAAGTCTTGACTATGAACTGAAAAACGGGGATATAGTTGAAATCATTACCTCGGCTACAAGTAAAGGTCCCAGCCGTGACTGGCTGAAAAAAGTCAAAACGTCACAGGCGAGAAACAAGATTAACCAATGGTTCAAGAAGGAAAAAAGAGATGAAAACATTAAGCTCGGCAAGGAACTTTTTGAAAAAGAGCTTAAAAAACACGGGTTAAGTGCCCATCAGCTTCTGAAGCCCGAAATTTTTGAGGCGGCTTTTAAAAAATACAATTTCCACGAAATTGACGATATGTATGCAGCTATAGGCCTTGACGCCATATCATGCGGAAAGGCTATATCCAAGCTAAAGGAAGAGTACCGTAAGTCTCTTCCGCCGGAAGAACAGAAACATTTACTGGAAGAGGAAAAGAAAAAGGAATTAAGTAAGAAGCAGAAAGAGCGTCCCGCTCCTGAAACCGGAGTAATTGTCAGGGGGATTGAAAACTGTCTTGTAAGGCTTTCAAGGTGCTGCAATCCCGTTCCCGGCGACGATATAGTGGGTTATATCACAAGGGGAAGGGGAGTGTCTGTCCACAGAAAAGACTGCATTAATATCAAAAATAATATAAACGACGATGAAAGGCTTATTGAAGTTGAATGGTACAAGGGCAAGGCAGCGTCATACCAGGCCGAGCTGTCAATTAAAGCGCATGACAGAACGCATTTGCTGCTGGAAGTCACAAATGTTATCAGTAACGCCGGAATTACTCTCAAGGCAATTAATGCAAGAACCACAAAAGACAATGTGGCGCTGATGAATCTGACGGTGGAAATAACCGACACCGAGCAGCTCGAAAGAATAATTAACCGAATCAGGCGTGTACCTGATGTTTTTGAAATAACAAGAAACAGCAAATAGGTTCGGAGGAACATATGCGGGCAATAGTACAAAGAGTCAGCAGTTCGAAAGTGAGCGTTGATAATGAAACGGCGGGAAGCATAAACAAAGGTCTTATGGTATTGCTGGGTGTTGGAAGGGATGATACGCGCCAGGACCTGGAATACCTTGCGGACAAAATTGTTAATCTGAGAATTTTTGAAGATGAAAACAAAAAAATGAACTTGTCAGTCCTTGATGTTAACGGGGAATTACTTGTTGTTTCCCAGTTTACCCTTTATGCAGACTGCCGGAAAGGCAACAGGCCGAGTTTCACCGATGCTGCACCGCCGGAAATGGCAAATAAGCTTTACGTTGAATTTGTAGAATATATAAGGAATAAATATCCTTTGAAAGTTGAAACCGGTGTGTTTCAGGCTGAAATGCTCGTTGAAATTCACAATGACGGGCCTGTTACAATTTTTCTTGACAGTGCCGTAAAAAGAAAGAACAGCTGAGGTGAAACAAAAGTGATAATTGAATGCATACCCAACGGTTTGGTTCAATCAAATGTTTATATAGTAGCCAGTAACGGGGAGGGGGTTGTTATTGACTGCGGCTGTCCTCCCGAGAAGATTCTTGAAATTGCCCAAAGCAGGGAAATTGAATTAAAGCATGTTATTATTACCCACGGACATTTTGATCATATTTATTATATTGATCAGTTGAGAGATCTTATCAATATCCCGGTACACATTCATGAAAAGGATGCCGGGTGTTTATCCGATCCTTTTCTGAACGGGCTTGCCCATTTCCCGGTACAGGGTTCATTTACATTCAGACCTGCCGATAACCTGCTCAGGGACGGTGATGTAATTGAATGCTCCGGGCTTTCGTTCAAAATAATACACACCCCCGGACATACAAAGGGTGGTATCTGTATTTTGGTTGAAAATGCTCTCTTTACCGGGGATACACTATTTAATGCATCCATAGGAAGAACCGATTTCCCCGGCGGATCAATGGATGAAATAATCAGGTCCATTAAGGGTAAGTTGTATACTCTGCCCGATGATACGAATGTATATCCAGGGCATGGCATTACAACTACAATATGCTATGAGAAAAAATACAACCCGTTTTGCCGGGCTGTAGACAATTAGTAATCAGTTTTGCGGGAGTGTTTATGCTTTATATAAATTTGCCTGAGGAAGCCCGTTCCGGAGCCGATGAACTTGTAGTTCTTTTTGTTCCCAGGGACGAATATAAATTTACCGAAAATACCGACGTAATAACAGATAACGACATTCTTGTTGACGTGGACATAAAAGCCCGAGGAAAAGGGTATGAAGTCAGGGCAGTTCTTTTCGGAGAAAATAAAATATTATACTCGGAAAAGGCTTATATTGATGAAGAGAATGAATGCTGCAGTGTAAAAACACAGGCAAAAGTATTGCTTCACAACTGCCTGAGTTATTATACGGGCAAGAAACTTCCGTGGGGATCACTTACGGGTATAAGACCTTCAAAAATAGTACACGCTTTGATGAATTACGGAGCAACTCCTGATGATGCTTTCAGAAAACTGGTTGATTTTTATAAGCTCTCGGAAAACAAAGCACGCCTTACTGTTGAGGTAGCTCTAAATGAACTTAAATTTGTCAGGGATGCTGAAAAAAAAGTAAGCATTTATATAGGAATACCTTTCTGTACCAGCAGATGCGTATATTGCTCATTTCCGTCCATAGGCATGGATAAGTTCTCTCACCTGGTTTCGGATTATCTTGAAGCATTATGCAGGGAAGTAAAATGGACGGCAAAATGGCTGAACGACAGAAATATTGAGATAGATACAGTTTACATCGGCGGAGGAACTCCCACCGCAATTAACGGGGACCAGCTGGACTATCTGCTGAATTACATTGTTCAACTGCTTCCGCTTAATAATATAAGAGAATACACCGTTGAAGCAGGAAGGCCTGATACACTGAACTATGAAAAGCTGAGTATCATAAAAAAAGCCGGTGCAACACGTATAAGCATTAATCCCCAGACAATGCAGGAGAAAACTTTGAAGCTTATCGGGAGATACCATACAGCAGGCCAGGTTACGGAAGCGTACAATATGGCACGCTCTTTGGGTTTCAGAAACATAAACTGCGACATTATCGCCGGCCTTCCCGAAGAAGATGAAAGGGATTTTGAAGACACCCTGAGCAAAATCGGCGAACTGAATCCCGACAGTGTAACCGTTCATACCATGTCGGTAAAGAGGGCTTCACGATTGATTAACGAAAGGGAAAGATTCAGGCAGACCAGTGATGAAACCGTCAATAACATGATTGAAATGGCCGGATCTTTCCTGCGGAGTATGGAGATGCATCCGTATTATCTCTACAGGCAGAAAAACATTCTGGCAAACCTGGAGAATGTGGGCTATGCAAAACCTGGAGCCGAGGGCATCTATAACATTTTAATAATGGAAGAAGTCCAGACTATACTGGCAATGGGTGCAGGAGCATCAACCAAAATTGTGTATCCTGCTGAGAATCGCATTGAAAGGGTTTTTAATGTCCGGAATGTGGAGCAGTATATTCAGAGAATTGATGAGATGCTGGAAAGAAAAATGAAATTACTGGGCACATAATCACATTATTCCGGTGTTAACATAAGATAATACTGTGATTATCATTATACAGGAGTGATCAAATGCACGGGTGTCCATTCAATCCTGAACAGGGGTATTACCAGTCGCCTGTATTTCCCTACGGCGGGACATACCCGGTAAGGATCCAGTGCCCATATTGCCTGAACCTGTTTGACATTAACCTGAATGCAAACCACAATATGGGATACTTCGCAGCAAACCCCGGGTATCCTGAAAATATTTACCCGGACACGGCTCAGATGGATTACGGTTATGACAATCTCTATCCGCAGACAGAGAACATTCATCCCATGTACTACAACAAATCTGGTTACTTCTGTCCCTGTGAAAACATTCACAGTCCATGGGACAACAACAGGATGTATACCTCAAATGAAAATCCGCTGCAGGGAGAAATACAGTAATAACATCTCCGTCATTTCACACCTGTACGTCATGCCTGTTTTATTTATCATAACGCAGGTGTGGAATGACGTTTTTGTTTGAAATTTTTCAACATAACGGATAAAATAAAATCATAAAAAAACTGATTAAGGGTGATATGAACATGGGTACCAAGAAAATCGGTAATTTTGCACAGAATATTCATGATGAAGATTATGAAATACCTTATTTTTCAAAAATAGCTACTTCTTCTGACATGATTATCGATACGGGAAGAGATAAGGAAAGCCTTAACGGCTTTTGGAATTTTCAGATTGATCAGTATGATACATGCCTGAGATCAAAGTGGTATGAAGAAAAATATAAAAGTGATAACGGTATGTATCTTCCCGTTGATTTCGATTTCGACCGGTGGGGTACAATAAAGGTACCGTCATGCTGGAACACGCAGAATGAGCGTTTTTACTACTATGAAGGACCCGCCGTTTATACAAGAACGTTCAGATATATAAACAGGGGAGAAAAAAGGGTTTTTCTCAAATTCGGAGCCGCCAATTACGAAGCCAAGGTATTTCTGAACAAAAAATACGCAGGAATGCACAGGGGAGGCTCCACGCCGTTTTATATCGAGGTCACCGGCATGCTTGAGGAAAATAACAGGCTGCTTGTGGTTGTGGATAATACCAGGAAGAAAGAGGCCGTTCCCGCAAGAAACACCGACTGGTTCAATTACGGGGGATTGTACAGGGATGTGGAATTAATAAGGCTTCCCGAAACATTTATTAAGGATTTTTATATCAGTCTTGTTCCATACAGCGGATTCAAAAAAATAAGGGTGATGCTTGAGATTGACGGCCCGGAAAATAACGGTATTGCAAAGCTGGAAATACCCAAACTGAACCTGTATGAGGAAATTAAATGCGTTAACGGAAAGGCCGATGTGGAAATAAATGCAGAACCCGAGCTATGGAGTCCTGAAAAACCCAGGCTGTATGACGTAAAGGTTTCCTATTTGACAGATACGATCCAGGACAGAATAGGTTTCAGGGAAATAAGAGCTGACAAAAACGGTATCTACCTGAACGGAAAGAGAATTTTCCTGAAGGGCGTCTGTGCGCATGAGGAAAGTGTTATAAACGGCAAGGCAGTAACCGATGAAGAAATAATTGAAAACTTTAAACTGGCAAAGGAAATGAACTGCAATTTCATGCGTCTTGCCCATTATCCCCATACCGAAAGAGCCGCGAAAATAGCTGATAAAATGGGAATCCTTCTTTGGGAGGAAATTCCCGTATACTGGGCTATAGATTTTACAAATCCTGAAACATACAAAAATGCGGAAAACCAGCTGACTGAACTGATTAAACGCGACAGAAACAGGGCGAGCGTAATTATATGGTCTGTCGGAAACGAAAATGCCGATACAGATGAAAGGCTTCAGTTTATGAGTTCACTTGCCAGAAAGGCAAAAGAACTGGATCCTTCAAGACTTGTATCAGCCGCCTGCCTTGTGGATCACACCAACTTAATGATTAAAGATCGTCTTGTTGACTATCTGGACATCATTGGCATTAATGAATACTACGGATGGTATGCTCCTGATTTTAACGATCTAATCCGTGTATTCAACAACAGCAATCCGCAAAAACCCGTTGTTATAACCGAATTCGGCGCAGATGCACTTAAGGGTGCAAGGGGCACGGTGCATGACCTTGGTACTGAAGACTGCCAGCTTCATATATTCAAAATGCAGACCGAAACCCTGGGCAAAATACCGTTTATACATGGAACTGCACCCTGGATTCTGTATGATTTCAGGTGCCCGAGAAGAACCAGCGCCCTTCAGCTGGAATACAACAGAAAAGGTCTTCTGTCCGAGGACAAAACATATAAAAAGCCTGCATTTTACGTAATGAAGGAATTTTATGCGTCAATAAAATACTGATGTGTTTTTACACTGGCTGAATTCATCACAAAAACACCCGCATCACCCGCATTATAGAATAAGGTATTTCAAGGCGGGTCCTGCTGCGGGTGTTTTGCCACCTCGGGCAGCAAAGCACTAACGTGAAACTACGCTCTGCAGCTTGTAATGATCCTGTCGTTGGGGTCTCCATATTCCGGGCCGTTCAGCTTCACTCTCTGACCCCATTACTGTGTAGTATGGCTGCGAAGTATGCTGCTCCTTCGTCGCCGAAAACACCCGAAGCAGGCCCCGCTGCAGTGCATTATTGCGAGTTTCGACTTGCCCGAACTGAACCAGCCAACTCTTGCAAATGGAGCGACTCTTTACGGCATTGCACAATGTTCGGGTGTTTTTGTAATAAATTGGCGATTATGATAATACCAAATGTGTTGACATGATTTGTAAATGCAAATATAATAATATTGTAGGATGGTAGTACGGAAACAACGGTATAACGGATGTATTGTAGTATTGCAGCACGGTATTGAGTATATGCAATATTATAATACACATGTTCCGGAACCTCCTACGGGAGCTTTTTTTATTACTTTTTAGGGGGTATTAACCGTGGGAAAGTTCGGAAATGTGACTCAGACAATTCTTATCAGAGTGCTTCTTGTAATTGTACTTTTATTCGCACTCACAATTCAGTCTTCCTGTGTAGGCACTGTTTCAGCTGAAAAGGAAAGTACAATTGAACTCAAACTTGCACATTTCTTCCCGGGAACTCATCCTGCCGAAACTGAGTTTGTACAGGGGTGGGCAAAGGCCATCAAGGAGGCAACAAACGGAAGAGTTGTTATTACCAGTTATCCCGGTGAAACGCTTCTGAAAGCCGCAGATATTTACAAGGGAGTTGTGGATGGGGTCTGCGACATTGGTCTTTCATGTTTTTCATATAATCCAGGCCGTTTCCCTGAAATCGAAGCTTTTGAACAGCCGGGTATTGTTTACAGGAACTCAAAGGTGGCAAGCAAGGTTGCCTGGGAAGGAATACAGGAACTTAATCCTGCATGTGTTCAGGATACAAAACTTTTAATGGTTATAGCCACCGGTCCGGGTGACCTGTTTACGAAAAAACCGGTAAGAAAGCTGGAAGACCTGGCCGGAATGCAAATCAGGGCCACAGGATTGACTGCTGAAACTCTTCAGCTTATAGGTGCAGTCCCTATCGGAATGCCTCAGTCCGAAGCCTATGAAGCACTGTCAAAGGGCATAGTCGATGCTAACCTGGCACCGATTGAAGTACTAAAAACATGGAAACACGGCGAGGTTACAAAATACATAACAAGAACACCGTTCCTCTATAATACGCTTTTTTATGTTACAATGAACAATAATAAATGGAATTCCATTCCGGAGGATCTGCAGAAAATAATTATTGATACAACCCTTAAGTTCCAGGACGAAGTTGGTATCGGTCTTTGGGACAAACAGAACGAAGATGCGCTGAAATGGGCAGTGGAAGAAGAAGGAATGGAAGTTATTGAGCTTCCGGAAGAAGAAATGGAAAGATGGATAAAAGCCGTTGAGCCTATGCTTGACAAATATATAACAGAAAAAGGCGAAGCTGCTAAAAAAGCTGTTGAAACAGCCAAAGCACTGGCTGAAAAATATAACGACATTTATTAATTCGTGGTATACAACGGGGGATTAACCGATGGATAAATTCAACAAATTTGTTGAGAAAACAAGCCGCCTGCTGGATAATATAGCAGGCGGAGTTATTGTAGTAACAATGGCGCTTGTGGTAGTTAACGTAATTCTCAGATCAGCATTTAAAAGTCCGATTAAAGGTGTTTATGAATATACAGGGTACCTTACGGCTTTTGCGATCGCTTTTTCCATTGCTGAATGTGCGGTGAAAAAAGCCCATATTGCGGTTGATTTTTTTATGGAAAAGCTTAGTCCGAAAATTCAGCTGGCAATTGATTCTGTCTTAAGAGTGATAATTGTGATATTTCTTGCTTTCAGCAGCATACAGGTAATAGATTACGGCATTAACGTTATAAAAAGCGGTGAGGTATCTGCTACGGCACACGTATCTTTTTATCCATTTATTTTTATTACAGCAATTGGGCTGATTGTTCTGGGTCTTGTCGAGTTAAGCAGGCTTATAAAGGGAGGTGAAGGGAAATGACACCTCCTGTTGCAGGTATAATTGGAGTAATTGTATTGCTTATACTGATTCTTTTGAAAGTACCCATTGCATATTCCATGCTTATAGTCGGAGTAGCCGGGTTTGCGTTGCTCGTAAGTCCCGATGCCGCCTTTTCAATGGTGGCAACCGAATTGTTTTCAAATTTCTCATCCTATACTCTGAGCGTTATTCCAATGTTTGTCTGGATGGGTTTTATTGCATATTATTCAGGAGTAGGAACAAACCTTTATGACCTTGTTTACAGGATAATGGGACGCCTTCCCGGCGGGCTTGCCATTGCAACCCAGGGAGCATGTGCCATTTTCGGTGCAATTTGCGGTTCAAATACGGCTACTGCGGCTACAATGGGGGCAATAGCCATTCCTGAGATGAAAAAGTATGGCTATGATGATTCGTTGTCAACGGCAAGTGTTGCGGCAGCAGGCGCTTTGGGCGTTTTAATACCGCCAAGCGTTATCTTTATCATTTACGGCGTGGCCACAGAGCAGTCCATAGGCAAACTTTTTATTTCAGGAATAATACCAGGCATTCTGTTAATGCTGTTTTATATGGCCACAATTTACATACTGGTAAAAAGAAATCCGTCTCTTGCACCTACAGACAAAAAGGAAGGAACTGAACGTCATTCATTGTTGAACAGCGGATTGCCTGAAATACTCTTAACCTTCATAATTTCACTCGGCGGTCTTTTTGCAGGATATTTCACTCCTACCGAAGCAGGTGCGGTAGGTGCAGGAAGCATACTTCTGATAACTCTCTTAAGGAAACAGCTTACATGGGAAGGATTAGTAAAATCCCTGAGAGATACAACAAGGACTTCCGGAATGATTATGCTTCTCGTTGCGGGAGCAATGGTTTTCGGCCGCTTTATGGCAGTAAGCAGACTGCCTTTTGAAATGGCAAGATGGGCGTCAGGTCTCAATCTGCCCCCTATACTGATTATGATAGTAATTTTAGTTATTTACATGATACTGGGATGTTTTATAGATGCGCTTGCCATGATACTCCTTACCGTTCCGATATTTTATCCCGTTGTTGTCGATGTTTTGGGTTATAATCCCATCTGGTTCGGCGTGATCATAGTGATGGTCGTTGCGGCAGGAGTTATTACTCCGCCGGTGGGAATGAATGTTTTTATTATCAAAGGTGTTGTGGGGGATGTACCTCTCGAAACGATATTCAGGGGAGTATGGCCTTTCCTGCTGGCGCTTGGGGCATGTATTGCAGTATTGGTTGCCTTCCCGCAGCTTGTAACTTTCCTGCCCAATCTGGTCAGCGGATAGAACCGATAAAGCTCCGGGATTCCGGAGCTTTTTAATGCCTGTTTAAATAAATCTTTACAAAAAAAGATAATTTTCTTCATGAAGCAATACCGGCGTATGTGTAAAATATTAATATAACACGAATACATTTCAGCACATGTCTGACAAAATTATTCTTATCATAAAAATTTAAAAGGAGTAAGATGATTATGCCGAGAAAACAGTTTGATAAATTGGCTTATGAGAATCTTAATGATTTTATTTATGGATCGTCAATATACCCGGTTAAGTGTAAAAACGGCCTTGTCATAGGTGGCGGAATGATATATCCGGAACTCAATTTCACACTTCCTCCGATGTCAATAACCCAGGAAACAATGCCCGAGGTTTTAAGGCAGTACAAAAGCATTATTGAAGATGCCTGCAAAAGGGCCCGGGAACTGTATTCGCCCGGTTTTGTAGTTGAAGTGGAACTTCTTCCGCCAACCACTTATAATCCCGAATGGGGTATTGAGATAATCAAAACGGTCAGGGACGTTATGTACGATTATGAACAGAAATACGGCCTGAAGAGTGCATTAAGGGCTACCCCGGTGGACATAAGGGAAGACAGGGAATCAGAACATATGTGGAAAGGCAGGCACTGGGAACTTGTTCTTCAAACATTCGAAGGCAGTGCAAAAGCCGGAGCGGATTTTCTTGCTATTGAGTCCATAGGCGGAAAAGACATTCATGACGATGCGACGGTATTCTGTGATATTACAAAATCTCTTTTTGCTCTTGGTGTTTTAAGTGCAATGGATATGTCAAAATTATGGAGTGCAATAGTTGATATTGCCGACAGAACCGGCAGTATTGCATCAGGAGATACTGCATGCGGATTTGCCAATACAGCAATGGTTCTGGCAGAAAAGGGATATATACCTAAGGTATTTTCTGCCGTAGTAAGAGTAATGTCTGCGGTCAGAAGCCTTGTTGCCTTTGAGGAAGGAGCAGTTGGTCCTCATAAGGACTGCGGTTATGAAGGAGTATATATAAAGGCAATAACAGGAACACCCATTTCCATGGAAGGAAAGTGCAGCGCATGTGCGCATTTAAGCCCGCTTGGAAATATCGCTGCAGCCGTTGCAGATCTCTGGAGCAATGAGTCGGTACAGAACGTAAGGCTGCTGGGCGGCATGGCACCCACAGTATCAATGGAACAGCTTATATATGACTGCAGACTTATGAACGAAGCTGTCGCAAAAGGAAAAGACAAGGCTTTGTCCCTGAGGGACATTCTCGCTGATTCAGACTCAAGACTTGATCCCCAGGCTTATGTATTAAGGCCGGATGTGGTGCTTAAGCTTTCAAAGGAAATAGTTAAGGAAACCGGTCATTTGAACAGGACAAAAGCCGCCGCTCTTTGTACAATAGATGAACTTAAGGAAGCAGTTGCTGATGGAAGAGTGCTTATAGAGGAAAGAGAAATATCATGGCTGGATATTATGAAAAGCCAGATTGAGGAAATACCTCAGGACGAGGAAGAATTCATTCATCAGATGGTTAAGGAAAATGCATCGGATAAGTTTATTCCCGAAAAATATGATTTACATGTATGATTTGTAAGGGCGTCAAAAAGCGCCCCTGTTTTTTCCAAGAGACATTTCTTTGTGTCCAGTACGGATTGCATGCGCCGGGAACAGTTCCACGGCGCATTTATTATTTTTATGAATAATCTTTTTTGAACGGCCATATATAAACAATGGAAAAAGTCTTTGGAGAAATATTATGATAGTAATCCGGAGAAGAGCAATAGCCATATTTTTATTGTCACTGGTCCTTTGCCTTATGGTGTTTTATATAATTAACGGGAATATAATTGCGGTCAGCGGTACGGTGAGGGAAATACCGATATACAGTGTGGAAAATGATGAAGGGAAAGTATCAATTACATTTGACTGTGCCTGGGAAGCCCATGATATTCCGGAAATACTCAGGATCCTTAAGGAGAAAAACGTTAAAGCCACATTTTTCGTTGTGGGTGAGTGGGCAAGAAGAAATCCCGAAGAAACCAGAATGATTGCCGAACAGGGACATGACCTGGCAAACCATTCGGAGAATCACTTTAAAATGAGTGTATTGGGCAGGGAAAAAATAAAAAAGGAAATACTGGACTGTTCAAAAACCATAGAAGAACTCACAGGGGTTAAAACAGATTTGTTCCGCGCTCCGTATGGTGATTACAATGACAATGTTGTTTCAATTGCACGCCAGAACGGACTTTATACAATCCAGTGGAGCCTTGAAACATTAGATACAAAAGTAAAACATCATAAAAGTGTTGATATATCAGCATTAAAAAAATCACCCTGCCTGACCCGCAGAGTGATTTTAAATTTATTAAACGCTCTGTGGCAACCGCACCAT
>Ga0134099_1000477_pt1 | contig 47186 bp, 58 predicted proteins | sample 10_taG_2_FD_105482 | JGI IMG/M metagenome (GOLD analysis project Ga0134099, IMG submission 105482) | Switchgrass degrading microbial communities from high solid loading bioreactors in New Hampshire, USA - 10_41_5_180_A2 metaG | ecosystem: Engineered > Bioreactor > Semi-continuous > Anaerobic >...
CCCGGCGGCTACGGTCTGATGACGGAGTACGGTGTCGGACGCGTGCGCATCAACATGTCGCGCGGTCCCGGCGCTCGCTTCGGTACTAGCACGCAGCTCGGATTCGCCACCGAACAACCATACAACTACGTGGCAACTCTGCTGGAGAGCGGAGCGAGCGGCGACGTCGTGCGTGCGTGGATCGACACGACCCGGCTGCGCGACCCGATGCTCATCATCAACCGAAACGTCCAGCAGCAAACTACGCTGACCAATCCGGAGCCGATCGAAGGCTTCAACACCAACATCTTCTTCCGCTACGGTGGTCGGCTGCTGTTGACCTTCATGGGGTTGACGTACATCAGCGCGGGACCGGGATTCGTGGTCTACCAATTCGAGGTGGACGGTGTGCAGTACGGTATCTTTACGTCCAATCAAACCGACGTGTGGAAAGGCAACTTTTGCTCGACCATCATCGTCGACAACATCGCGGCAGGGCAGCACAACATCCGCGTGAATTGGTATGTGAACACCGCTGGTACGACCGCCATCTTGCGTGGCGATTATTTCACGTCGCGGCTCTTTGGCATTCTGATCTAACGGAAGGGAGACTATGCACTTCCTGTCGTCCATTGACTTCTCACTCCCCGTGTGGCTCGTGCTGGCGGTCATCATCAGCACGCTGCTGCTATTCGTCGCTGTTGCTGCGCTGCTGACAAAGATCGCGCAGCACCTGGGCGCGTTCGCCTCGGCACTCGCTACACACATGGAGTTAAACAAGCAGCTTGGCTTGGAGCTTCAGCAGGCGAATCAGCAGCGTCGGGAGCTTCAGGAGAAATACGACAGGCTGGAGAGCGACTACAAGCAGATCAAAGGCGACAACAGCCGGCTCACCAGCCGGGTCAGCCAGCTCGAACTAGACAAAAATTCCAACGCCGAGGTCGTCCAGGCGCTCACGGCGCAGCTATCGATGGTGAAGGCCGATCTGGAGAAAGAGCGTGAACAGCGGCAGGCGCTGGAGACCAGACTCAACAACGAGCGCCAGGAGCACGAGCGCATCATCTGTGAAATGCGCTCCCAGATCGAGCAGCTTTCCGAAGCCAATGCCAAGCTGGTGCTAGAGAATCAGTCGCTGCGGAAACAGGTCGATGAGCTGTGCAATCGCGCCAAGCAGGAAAACGGTGCGAAAGCGCAGCCAGGGAAAACGGAGAAGCCGGAGAAGCCGACTGAGAGGAAGGAGAATTGAGCATGTTCAACAATCCGACGATCCAATCTATTGTGACCATCGGCGCCTCGGTGCTGCTGGTCATCGTCTTCGTGTTGTTGGCGCTGCTGCTGATGTGGCTCAGCCTCGTCCTGCTCAAGCGCATCCAGCGCGAGATGGCGCGCGCGGGTGTCACACCGGGGCAGGTGGACGAAACGCTCGACTGGCTGCAAGGGCTGCCGGCGGCGATCCAGCCGCTATTCGACGAACCGACGGATCTAGCAATCATCCTTATCGCTTCGGCCCTGCGAAAAGATCCGGTCGCAGTCGTCAACCGGATCGAGATGGTTCTCCGCGCGGCGGCGAAGCTCACCGGCTTCCTGCCTGAAGTGCGCGACGCCTTTGGGCTGAACCCGCAGGTGCCGCAGGAGGCTGATGGCGAATGATCCAGCACACTTTTCACTGGGCACAGCCGGTCAATCTGTCGCTGCTGCACCTGGAGATGGTCGCGGAGTTCGGAGAGCAGTTCTTCGGCTTCACCGCCAGCGAGGGGCAGATCACCGGGCACTTCGATGATGCGCTCGGCGACGATGACGGCGAGCTGAGGGCCGACGTGCTGGCTGCTGCGCAGGCGGTGCTAGAGGCGCACGACCACACCAAGCGCACGCCCGACCAGGAAGCCGCCGAGAGCGAGCAAGAGGCGATCACCACACTCAAGGTGACGGCGCAAGAAACCGCAGCGTCGCTTGAGGTGGCGCTGGAGAATTGGCAGACGCTGACTGCCGATGACAAGGACGACCTGCTCAAACAACTCGCGCAGACACAGGTGCAGATGCTGCTCGCGCTTGCTCGTCTGCTGAGACAATCTGGAGGATAGTGATGCGTCGTCTGTCTGCCCTGTTGGTGGCGCTGCTGCTTGTGCTGGCTGGCTGCGCGTTCGAGGTGGTCGAGGTCGCACCGGGACACCATGTCGTGCGCCCCTGGCAGCCGACCGCTGGCCCGACCGAGCCACCGACCGTCACGCCGACACCGAGCGCGACGCTGACGCCGACGCCCAGCCAGACGCCCAGCCAGACGCCGACGCCGGAAACCGACCCGACACCGACGCCGGAAACCGGCCTGACGCCGACGCCGGGCAGCGGGGCGGACAAGGTGTGTCTGGCTACGACCGGCGCGGCGATTAACCTGCGTGCGGACCACAGCACCAATGCGACTATCCTGGACAATGTCGACCCCGGCACACGCATGACCGTACTCCGCATTTGGGTGGTTCAGGATGTGACTAACGAGTGGCTACTCGTGCGGGTGCGAGGCCGCAGTGGGGTGACGCGCGAGGGCTGGATCTTCCGCGGAAGCACTGTGTTTCTCGGTGTTGACGACACCGAAGAGCTGTGCTGGGAAGTGCCGCTGGATGGGCCAGGCGCGGTGCCAACACCCGCGCCGACCGCGACACCCGTGCCGGGACCGACCTGGACACCGGTCCCCACTGGTCCAGCACCAACGCAGTGTGCCTATGTGCACCCCACGGCGACGATGTCCATCCGCTCGACCTGGAGCACGTCTGGCACACGACTGGGGCTGCTCCCACCGAACACGCGCGTCGTGGTCGGGCACATCTACCCAGACCGCAACGACAATCGATGGGCATACATCGAGTACAATGGCATTACTGGGTGGGTGGCTGTTGACATCGGAACTATCCACTATGGAGACCTGGTCGGGGACTGTTCCCGTGTCCCACGCAATCAGCCCACGGTCAGCTACAACACTGCAGTGGGTGTGCGCACTGTACCTGGGGCGGTGGGATTCGAAGAGATGTACCCTGTCCTTGCTGGGAAGGGTATACCTTATGGGGTCAGCCCATACGCCAGCCTGAACTATTGCGTGGATGCCCTGGAAAATGGGGGCATCTGCGTGTTCAGACCTGGGTTCCCCGATTGCCCAGAGCCACGCGGTGTGGGCAGTGCCATTGAAAGCGCACTAGACTTTATGCGCCATGCGGAGCACGCTGCCAATGTTCTCGCACCCTATGCCAACACCGGAAGAGTTTGGATAGAGCCCATCAATGAGTGCATGCACACCCCAATGTCTGGGGAGCTACTGGGCTGGTGGGGCACTTGGATGGACACCTACATCGACGAGGCAGCCGCGCGTGGCTGGCCACCACTGGCACTGCCAGGTCTCCCACCAGGCCATGGCGACGAGCATATGTTCTCGGTGTGGCGTCCAGTCCTGCTGTCCCTCAAGGCCAATGGGGGATTGTTCAGCATGCACGATTATACCTTCAACAGTCGCACCAATCTTTGCATCTGCGACGAATGGGAAGCATGCCGGCATGTGAGAAACCATAGTCTAATGCTGCGGCAGGGGTATGAGATTGGGTTTACCATCACCGAAGCAGCAAGATGGGCAGGCGAAGCTCCGGTCGATGTCGCCGATATGGCCTGCTGGGTCAACCGTGTGCGGTCTGAGCACCCGTTTGTGCACTCGGTGTGGCTGTGGGTTGGGGGACATCATCCAGCGTGGCCACTCGCAAATCTGGATGGACATTACAAGGCAATAGCGGAGCGAGTGCACTGAGTCCGGCGCACAAGTCCGGCGCGCGAGTCCGGTGCAGCGCTGGTGGATAGGGTAGGGTAGCCCAAAAGTACTACTCACGGGAAAACTTTACCCCGCGACCCCGTGGGATCACCCCTTTTGAAAACTTTTATACAACAAAAATATGGGTTGGATTGGTGTTATATAAGTTTATGGAAAAGGTATTCCCACGGGGTATGTGTTGAATTAATAGGCCACCGAGAATCATTAATTCCACGCTCAAATTCGCTTAGTAGAGATATTAAAAGGCAACTTTTTGCCTTTACCCCGTGGGTCCCCCGTGGGATTTTTCGGAGGTGTGTCCACGGGGAAAAATAAAGATCATTAAGACGCATCGAGGGAGAAACTGTTACAGACGCATTGCATCTTAATTGACCAGCCTTAATTTTACTGGGCAAAATTGCCAATTTCCAGCAATTAAGTGAAAAGTAAGTTTTGGTGATTTGCGTCAAAGCCCCCAGCCTCAGCTGTGGGGATGAAGCGCCGCTCCCGTTCTGATTTTGCTTTCCAGCGAATGTGAGGTATAATTAGTGTTGTCGAGGCACGATATGCGAGCTAAGATTGCGAGTAGAACACCCTGCCGGGCTCGCGTGCCTCGACAACACGCAATCGCCGGTGGGGTGTTCTGCTTTGAGGCAAGCACTCCTGCCGTCTAGAAGGACGCAGCGTTCTGGAGCATGAGAAGAAGCGGAGAATGAACTGATGATACAGCACACATATAGTGAAATAATGGCGCTACGACCATGCTGCGACCCTGCCGAGCGCGGCTATTGCACGCGCGACTGGGTCGGCACGGCACTGGACGTGTTGCGCCACCCATCCGTGCGTGCACAGGACAAACTGTGGCTCGTGCTGCGTGAGGACTGGATTCCCGCGCCCGTGCTGCACGAGTTCGCATGCTGGTGCGCGGAGCAGGCGCTGGCGCTGGTAGAGGCGCCAGATCCGCACAGCGTTGAGGCTATCGCAACCAAGCGCGCGTGGCTGCGCGGTGAGGCGACCGACGATGAGCTTGCCGCCGCGCAGGATGCCGCCCGTGCCGCCACCTGGGGTGCCGCCCGGACCATCGCCTGGGGCACCGCCAGTGCCGCACAGGACGCCGCCAGGGAGGCCGCCTTGGCCACCGCCCTGGCCGCCACACAGGACGCTGCTAGATCTGCCGCCTGGGAGGCCGCCTGGGAGGCCGCCTTAGCAGCCGCCTGGGCCGCACAGGCTGCCGGCAGGACCGACGCCCGTGCCGCTGCCCGTGCTGCACAAGTTGAGCAGCTGATTGCGATGCTCGCGCCCTTTGAGGCGTAGCGCACGCAGACGAGTGGGGCGGTGCGTGCGATGCGCCGTCTTCGTGAGCAATAACACATGTTTGAGCAGGGGAATTCAGGAAACTAATCATGCTAAGTCTCCCAGAGCATAGTGTCACCAGTCTCGACGCGATCCACCATGCCGATGCGCTGGCGTGGCTGCGCTCTGCGCCGTCCGACTGGCTGAATTGCGTGGTCACGTCACCACCTTACTTCGGGCTGCGTGACTATGCCGCGTCGGGGCAAATCGGACTCGAAGACACACCCACCGCGTATGTCGAGCGGCTGGTGGCCGTGTTCCGTGAGATTCGCCGCGTGCTGCGACCGGATGGTGTGTGCTGGCTGAACTTGGGCGACTCATACGCGGCGAAGAACCTGATCGGGATTCCGTGGCGGGTAGCCTTTGCGCTCCAAGACGATGGCTGGATACTTCGATCAGACGTGATCTGGCACAAGCCGAACCCCATGCCGGAGAGTGTCACTGACCGGCCCACCAAGTCGCATGAGTATGTGTTCCTGCTGGTCAAAAGTGCGCGGTACTGGTATGACACGGACGCGGTGCGGGAGCCGCATAAACATCCGAACAATGCGAGGCGTGTTGACAAGGGATCGAATTTTCAAAACGAGGCTATGATGAGGCACGACCCCGGAATATGGCACGGTCGCGCGGGCAATCATCCTTCCGGTCGCAATAAACGCACCGTCTGGACCGTGTCGACCGAACCCAGACCATTTCGTCATTTTGCTATGATGCCTAGCAAGCTCGCAGAAATTATGATTTTAGCCGGTTGCCCAGCGCAGGTCTGCGTGGTGTGTGGCGCACCGTATGAGCGTGTGGTGGAGCGGGAGCGCGTCAAGGTAAGCGACTCGCCGCGCTATTCTGGTGTTAGCATGCGGAACGATGCAGACAACGCACGCTTTGCACATGTCAGAACCACCATCGGCTGGCGCGCGACGTGCTCATGCGGAGCCGCCACGCGCCCCGGCATCGTCTATGACCCCTTTATGGGCAGCGGCACCACCGCCATCGTTGCCCAGCGCCTGGGCCGCCACTACATCGGCACGGACATCAATCGCGAGTACGTCGAGCTGGCGCGCACACGGCTCCGCTACCGTGGCGACGACCGCCGGATGCTGCGTGAGCAGCAGAAAGGATGATTGCTATGCCTTCTCAGTATGTGCCTGAAAACGAGGACCATGACGAGTTTGAACTGGCTTATTTGCTCATCACGCCCAAGCACATCGAGCGCCAGGGGATGGACTGGCTGCCTTATGTGGTGGTCGTCGTGGCGTTCCTGGTGGTGTTTGGCGCGCTGTCACTCCTGGGGGTGCTATGATGATCCTAACGCCAGAACAAATTCAGCTAATCGTAGAGGGCCGAAAGACGCAGATGCGGTGCGTCGTCAAGACCGATGAAGAATTGCGCCAGTGGGAAGTCGGACGCACCTACGTGGTGCAGTCAGGGCACGGAAAACCTGCGGCAGCACACATCCGCATCACCGGCATCCGGCAAGAGCGGCTGCGGGATATCAGCGAGGAAGACGTACTCGCGGAAGGCTGTGGTTTGGTGCGCTGGGCCGGGGAGCCTCAAGAAGGCTGGCCTGCGACCGCTGGGTTCGCCGAAGCGTGGGACCGCATCAACACACGCAATGGCACGCGCTGGGTGGATAACCCACTGGTGTGGGTGCTCGATTTTGAGGTAGTGCGCTGATGCATGTCGAGCACCAGGACCGCAAGCTGAAGCACCGGCTTCAAAAATAGCCCAAAAGTACTATTTTCCAAAACGGTGGGTGTAGGGTACAATATTTGCAGCATTCAATGATCGTGAGGAGTCCGAGAATGGGCGAAAGCAAAGGCAAAATTGATTTCGCAAGCCCAGAGGCGGTGCTGAAAGCATTGCTAGGGCTCTACAGTCGGCAGACCGCCGAAGAGCGGTCTTGGCAGACGACTGTGCACAGAAACGGCATCGGATTCAATGCGACCGACGCGCAATTCTTATCGTCGGTCGCTCAATGGGTTTTGGATGGGAAACCATTCACCCAGAGACAGTTCGACCGGGTCTCGGTGCTGCTCCGAAAGTATGCGCGGCAGATTGAGACTATCCCCAATCTAGATGACATTAGCATCCCACCGACCGCACTGACTGGCAAGGACGTGCAGCAGCGTCCCGTGCTACGGGGAGACGGTTTGCTGCGGGTGGTTGATGGCGCAGCCATCCAGTTCATTCCCAATGTGTACCCCTCCCGGCAGGTGGCATCGGCTGGCTTCAGCTGGCGCAAAGCGGAGCGCCTGTGGCAGGCGCCATTTTCCCCCGCTGCTGTAGCAGCAGTCAAACGTTTGTTCCCCGCTGTGGAAATTCATAGCAGTGTGACCGAAGCGCTCAAAGAGGCACTGCACGGGCATGAATTGCCAGAAGAGATTGCTGAGAACAATACCTTGTTCTCCTACCAGAAGGAGGCCATACGCTTCCTTCTGTCCCATCCACGTGCTATGCTCGCACTGGCACCCGGTCTCGGAAAGACCGCCTGTGCGACATTTGCAGCGCACCATGTGGGAACTCGTATTCTGGTCGTGTCTCCCCTGACTCTAGTTCAAAACTGGCGCAATGAGGTGCGCAAGTGGACGGGGGAGACTGCCGAGATCTGGCACCGTAAAATTGGGGATCGCAATTCCCGTTGGGTGATCACCAATTACGAAACAGTCGTTCGGAAAATGGTCCAGAAGCGCGATAAGAAATATGTGCGCCTGCCAGGATTCGAGTTCGATACTGTAATCCTGGACGAGACCATTTTGCTGAAAAATCGGAGAGCACAGAGAACACTCGCCACCAAAGCTTTGGTTGATGGTGCTCCTCGTGTGTGGCTCCTCTCCGGCAGCCCCGCATCCAAATTCTATGACGACATGTGGGCACAGCTCAACATTATGCTTCCAAAGCGCTTCAGCAGCTATTGGAAATTCGCTGAGACCTACTGCCTCGTCGAGAATAATGGGTGGGGCATGGCCATCACCGGAAACCGACGAGGGGCTGACGCGATGCTCCAAGAGGATTTGGTGGACGTCTACTTCAGCCGCACGCAGGACCAGGTTCTGGACCTGCCGGATTGGCTGTTTGAGGACATAGAGGTGGCGATGGACCCCCGCCAGTACAAGCCGTACAGGCAGATGGAGGAAACCTTTATCGCCAAGCTGGGCGAGATGCCAGATGACAAAGTCGTGGCACTCAACGTATTAGCCCAGATGACTCGGTTGCAGCAGCTGGCATCCTCTCCAGCGCTGCTTGGTGGGGAAGCGATTTCCGCCAAGTGGGATGCCGCGACCGAGATGCTTGAGTGGGTCCAGAAGCCAGTCATTGTCTGGACCAATTTCATCGAGACCGCTGAGCAGTTAGCGGAGCGATGGGGCAAGAATTACAGGGTGGCGGTCCTGACTGGAAATACACCGGAGCGAGACCGCCAGCCAATCGTGGACAGCTTCCAGGCTGGGGAGATCGATGTACTCGTCGCCCACCCAGCAGTGGGCAAGTTCGGTCTCACATTAACTCGTGCTCGAACAGTCATCTACCTGGAGCGCAGCTTCAAGGGGGATGATTACTACCAGAGCTTGCACCGTGTGCGCAGGATTGGCACCGAGCATCGTCCCTATGTGGTCCATCTTCTGGCCACTGGACCGGAAGGGGAAGCCACAGTGGACCATGTCATCGGCCGCATCCTCAAGTACAGAAAGGAACAAAGTCTAAAACTGACCACCGGAGTACTGAAAGGAGAATGGGATGCCAAAAATTAAGATTCCATCAGTGGAGATGGAACGGGTGGATGGTTCTTTCCGAACCATCTACATCACGCAGCCAGGCTGGAATTTCGGTCCGCTGCGGGATGTGTCGGAACGGGTGACCTTTCTGACGACTGGGCTGGAGTATCTGGAAGAGCTGCCTGCAGCGCTCAAGCAAGGTCTGGAAGGTTTCGACCCGGATTTGGATGCCATCGTGTGCGTGGGGAAAGTCAACCTGATTTTCCTGGTTGGTTTCCTGATCGGTCTGGGGACCAAGAGCGTGACCATTGGTTCCTACAATGACGGGGTGTACACGTGGCATCGGGTGACGTTTAATGCCAATGCCAAGAATGGCCGCAGTGCAAAGGATGGTCGAAATGGCTAAGAACTACGAGAAATTCAGCCACACTATGCTGAGCACTTGGAGACGGTGTCGGCAAAAATGGTGGTGGGCATATATGGATGGCTACGCTGGGCCAGTCTCTTTGGGGCTCATCCGTGGTGGGGCAGGGCATCTCGCTCTGGAAACCTATTACCGCGACCCCAATCGGGACATGAATTTGGCGATCGAAGCAGCGTGGGCAGAGTACCGCGATCGGAGTGCCCAGACGGCGGCAGGCATCAACCAAGAGGATTGGGAGATGCTGGAGCAGTCTCTGCGCCGCTATGATGAATGGGCCAAGGTTAACGATGATTTCACGGTCGTGGAGACCGAGTGGAAGTTTGAGACGCAAGTTGGGCCATTCAAGCTCGGTGGGTTCATCGATGGTGTTGTAGAGAGAAATGGTGGAATCTGGCTGCTTGAGCACAAGTTCAACAAGCGAGTGACCACCCAACATCTGGACATTGACCCCCAAGTCAGCCTGTATATGCTCGCTGCTCAGAAGCGAGGACTGAAGCCCCAGGGTGTGCTCTTCAATATCATCCGAATGGGTGGTGGTCCCACGGCAGAGCGCGAGCCAGTGGTGCGGGTGTTCCTGTACCGCAATATGGAAGGACTGGCTGCTTTCGAGAATGAGCTGATTCTCCAGATGGACGAAATTCACGCAGCCTCGTCGGTTGACCTGCCGGAAGACAGCCCAGTGTCGATTTATCGCAACATGACCCACGATTGCGCCTGGGATTGCCCATTCTTTGGAGCTTGCCTGAGCCTCAACGACAGTGGGGAAGCAGAGTCTGTGCTTCAGACATTCGACCGTAAGAATTATGAAGGAGATTGACATGAACGCAGGACCAACATCCGCAAATGTGATCATCGAGCAGTCGACCGGATTCGACCCCCATAGAATTCGAATGCTACTGTATGGGGAGAGTGGTGCAGGCAAAACGGTTCATGCCAGCACTTGGCCCAATCCTATCTTCCTCGACATCGATGACGGCATGGGTTCTATCAACCATCCGGTGGACCGGATTTGGATTCAGGATTGGGAGACGCTCCTGGATGCCTATTACTATCTGCGCGACCAGGACCACAAATACCAAACGATTGTCATCGACACAGTGAATGAGATGCAGAAGGTGTCGATGGATTACATCCTGGCCAACTACCCAGCGCGCCGTGCCTATGACAGCCAGCCCAGTGTGGCGGACTATGGCAAAATGATTGATGATGTGGTGAACTTAGTGCGTGCGTTCAAATCCTTGCCATTCAATCTCGTGCTCCTCACCCAGGTCAAGGATCGGGAATTTGACACGGACATGGTTCAGCCCCATCTGATTGGCAAGAACACCGCACGGGACATCTGCCGCATGATGGATGTCATTGGGTACATCTACAAAACGGATGCCGAAGATCGCACCCGTGTCATCGCGTTTGACGCAGTGGACTTCGTCACGAAGGACCGAAGTGGGCGACTGCCTGCAATGGTTGAGATGCCGGACATCAACAGTGGGTATGACCGGCTGTGGGCATACTGGGCACCGTAACATCTTGGGTTCTGTCGGTCTCATAGGGAGACCGTATAAACTGGCAATAGCCAAGGAGAAATAGAAATGGCCGAGAACCAGCAAGGAACACCCGTTGATCTGACCCGTACAGCGGGGGAAGTGTCGGAAGGCGTGCACACGGTGCGCATCATCGACTGGGAAGAGCGCGAGGGCAATGCTGGTCCCTATTGGAATTACACGCTTGAAGTCCAGGAAGACAGTGTAGACAATGGCAAGCGTCTGTGGCACATTGTCTCCCTCTCCCCAGCTGCTCGCTGGCGTCTGGAGGAGTTCCTGGATGCGGTGGGCGCTCCCCGAAGTGGCCAAGCGTTTGGACCGGACTTTGTCGGCAGCTTCATGCGCGTCCACGTCAAGCATGAGGAGTTCGATGGCAAGATGCGAGCGCGGATTGTTGGTGTCCTTCCTCCGAGCGGTGCGAAGGGCAGCAAGACTCCGGCAATCACTCCCCGCAAGCGTGTTGTTCCTGCGCCTGCACCTGCGCCCAGCAAGAAGCTCCCTGAGGACGTAATCGGGGATGAGGACGAAGACGAGGATGCTGAACTCTAGCAACTACTGGCTGCATTGCTGGCTGCAGTGCTAGGGTAGGGGAGGGAGTGTGATGGAGTGGACACTGGACAAAACTTGGTTAGCGGTCGACCCTGGACACAGCACCGGAATGGCGTTTGCATCAGAAGGCCAGATCCAGTGGACAGGGACGTTCCAGCCGGATGCGGTGGTGCCAACAATCGAGATGATCGATCCCGATATTCTGGTTGTGGAGACCGTGCCACAGAACAATCCAGATCCACTCACCGCATCCCTTCTCCAGACTATCAAGGACCACTGGGGAGATCTGCCAGGTCTCTGGTTGGTCTCCCCAGGCCACTGGAAGCCGTTCGCCCGCAGACAGAATTGGCAGGTGCCTTCCGGCAAGGACAGACACCAGAAGGATGCCGCCATGATGTTGCGATGGGCCATTCTCCAGAAAACCATGGTTGACATCGAGAAGGACATCTAGAGGGACATCGAGAGGGATGCAAAATGAAAGAGATTGCCATCCTTGGCTCCGGTCCAAGCGCAGCGTTTGCGTATCAGGCTTGCCTCAAGGAAGGCTACAGACCGCATGAGATTTTTGTCGCGACCGCCAAGCTGACGGAGCCACCCGCTGGAGCATTTTGGTTCCACTGGGTTCCCAACCACATTCGTGCTGTCAAAGTGCCAATTGTCCTGAAGGGTGTTGGCACAGAGGAAGGATATCTGAGCAAGCAATGGCGCAGACATCTCAGCGGTGTGCCCAGCTCATTCCCCGAGACTGAACAGCGAATGTCTGGCTATCCAGTCAGCCGTTACGTGTGGCGGCAGATGTGGGAAGGAGCAGACATCCTACCAGGATTTCCCTTCACCGATCAGGCCGTGCGAGATCTTGCGCAAGATTTCGAGAAGGTTATCCAGACCTTCCCCAGCAAAGCAGCCATCCAAGCCTACCGAGACTACACGGTGCTGTATCCGACTGTTGTCTATGAGGTGGCGCATGAATGGCCAGAGTGGGAGAAGTTCTTGCACTCGTTTTCCGCTGAGATCCTGTACAGCCCACAGGGTGTGTATTGCCTCTACAATGGTCTAGCCCACGATGATTGGGTAAGAGCAACATACAGTCTGGGCAAGGTGATGGTGGAGTATCCTTGGTACACTCCTCTGGACACACTACCCACCGAAGGAACGGTGCTCAACCGAGACATCGTGCCCTGGGCAGGGGATCTGGACCCAATGCCACCCGCTGAGAATGTTCTGATGGTTGGGAGATATGCGACATGGCAAAGAAAACAACTAAGTCACGAGACCTTTGGCATCGTCTCTGGCTGGCTCAACGCAGCTACAACGACCGAATAAGACGCGAGCAGATCGACACAGAGGACCAACGTACATACTGGTCCAAGCAGTATCTGCTGGGGCTGGTGTCTGAGGTCGATGAAGTGCTCAACTCTATGTCCTGGAAGCGCCATCGGAGACAGGACCCCAAACTGGCGCAACAGAACATCGGTCTGGAGATTGCAGATCTGCTCAAGTATGTCATCTCGCTGGCAGAGATCTGGGATATCTCTCCGGATAGGCTGGTGGAATTGGCACTGGACAAGAGCGATACGCTGCAGCGGATGCTTGACATGGAGCAAACCCCACTGCCTGTCGCGGATGCTCGGTATCTCATCTGCGATCTGGATGGGACAATTGCCGACTGGCGCCAGTCCTTCATCCGCTGGGCGACCGACCGTGGTGTGTATTTCCGCAGGCCAGACCCGGAGGAGACTTTGATGCTGGATGTGGATTGCGGTCTCCCCTATGACCAGTACAATGAGCTGAAGCAGCTATTTGAGCTGGAGGGTGGCTATGCCAATCTCATCCCTTACAAGGATGGGGTCGAGACCGTTAAGGCCATCCAGCGGGATGGTGCTTACCTGGTGGTGTACACCGCACGACCAGGACAGCGACTGAAGCAGATCTGGCATGAGACCTACTGCTGGCTGGAGAAGCATGGCATCCGTCCCGATTATCTGACCATCGGGGCGGAGGCACGGCTGATTCATACGCTGTCTCTGTGGAAGCGGAATGACGTGGTGATGTTTGAGGACAATCCCGAGCTAATGCTCAGAGCAGCAAACTCTGGCATCCCCGTCTTTGCGCGGCTGAAGCCATACAATGCCCATGCCGTCCACCCGAATATCCGATTCGTGGAAACCTATAGCCCAGACCTGGACTATTTCAGCTACTGAGAGGAGGCCAAAAATGGGAACACTGGCAGTCAAGCCATCGGATATAACCAAAGAGGCTGTGCGCCAAAAACTCATCCAACGAGCAACACGCGATATGCTCATCCGCACCTGGCAAATCTACGACACACTCCACCCAATCCTGTTCTACGCCAAGCTGTATGGTATGGAGCAGCAGGTGGAGGATTGGATCAAAGAGGTGGCCAGTCCTATGGATTATCCGATCAATCGCAACACGTTTTGGCGCGTCAAAGTGGAGGGGTAGGGGATGCAGGCAAAACAACTCCCATTGTTTGGGCCAGAGGATTGGCCAACAGAGACCGACGAGACAATCCACGAGAAACGAGTGCGTGTGTTCCGGCAGCTCTGCCGTGAGAACCAGGCGGTGTTCGAGGAAAAGAACAGGCAGTACGGGGACGCAATCCGGCTGACTGGTGTGCTGGGAGCAGCAATTGAGCTCATTGGTTGCGTCAACCGACTGCAGCAACTCGTTGTCAAAGCTCCGGGGCATGGGAGAGGCAATGAAGAGGCCATATTCAATGTTCTCACCGATGCCCACAACTACGCAAACATCGCAGCGATGATGCTAGAAGACCAAAATTGGGAAGGAGAGAATGAGTAAGATGAGTAAACCGCAGCTGGTCTATGAGATCGAACGGCACAGCATCAAAGCAGGGAAGTATAAGGTGCAAGTCTGGACACCGACTGTGGCGCAGGTGGAGCTAATCAGCCTCACTAACTCGCCAGCCGACACGATGGCAATCGTCACTCGTGGCTACACCGGAGTGTACTCCCCTGACTTGCCAGACAAGGATGAGCGCGACCGTCTGCTTGCCGACATTGTCAAGACCAAACTCGCAACTCCCACCGAGATGATTCACTTCACTTGGCTCATCCGGGGAGTGACCCGCGCCTGGACACACCAGGCGGTGCGGTATCGGGTGGGCACGGCATATGTCCAGGAAAGCATGCGCTTCCTGGGACACAAGGGAGTGTACCGCGTGCTGATGACTGACAAGCTGGCCAAGCACCCGCAGAGTGAGGAGGCGCAGCACTACAGCCGAACAGTCTGCGACAGTGTGGTTGCTTATGTGGACCTGATTGACAATGGTGTGCCTGACCAGGATGCCAGGGGAGTGCTACCGACAAACATTCTCACCAGTCTGTTCTGGGATATGTCGCTGAGCACTCTCATGCATGTCTACAACACCCGCGTTTGCTGCCAAGCGCAGACTGGGGAGTGGGTGCCCATCCTGCTGCAGATGAAGGATTGGCTGCGGCAGTGCTGCCCTGAAGTTGCGGAGATGCTGACTGCTCCCATCGACCGAGGGGAGCCTTGCGGATTCAATGCCTCATTCGACCGCCCGTGCGTGTGGAAGGTGCGCGATGGAGTCAAATGAGATTATCCATATCCAGCTCCACTACCATCCCAGTGGCAAAATTGGGGCAGTGGAACCAGACACCGGAGCTGTCCATGTAGATGAGCATGGCGACATCCGCCTGTTCGCAACAGTCGGCAGTGCCCTGCGACACTTCCGAGCAAACGCTGCGAAGTTCAAGAGTGTGGGGTATGAGGTGATTACTCCCAGTGGGGCAGTTCACCACTATGGCAGAATGTTCAACCGCCACCAATGGCACCAAGTCTCCGACATGGAGCTGCTGGACAACAGTGGGAGAACATTCCTGTTCTATCGGTGCAACAAGTGCAGAAGCGTCTGGCGCCAGTTTGCTGAGGCAGATGTTCCCCCGACGTTTGGCTGCGCTGGAGAATAGTGAATCTGGGTGGGCTGGCAGAGGCTGGCCCACCCCCACCAGATTGGAGGACACCATGGCTAAAATTCTTGCATTCATCCCGACCAGGGAGCGCAACACAGTTCACATCCCCGCCAACATCCTGGCACCGTTTGTGGACAAAATCGTGGTGATGTCCAAAGGAGCAGACACCACCGGATTGCCAGACAACAGCACTGTGATTGAGCAGAGCTGGACTGGGCTGCAGGGGGTGCAGGAAGTCGGAGATGTGATGGCTTACGAGGAAGGATTTGACTATATCCTTCAAGCCGATGATGACATCCGGTTCCCACCAGAGTTGGTTGCCAATCTTATCCAGCTCATGGAAGACAATCCAGGATTGGGCGCATGCTGTTCTCTTTCCTCAGTCCAGTATTACTGGAACAGGGAAGTGCAGTCCAACAAACATTTTCTGGTTGCGCCATTCCCCAGCCAGCTGACTCTGATGCGAGCCAAACTTGTGCCAGAGTTACAGCAGGCGTTTGGCACCGTGTATGGGGGATTGGGCACTATGGAGGACGTCGCCAAAGGTGTCCATCTGTGGAGCCTGGGGTATCCTTCCGTGTACTTCAGAGCAGATGAAGAGCTTGTCCACAATGTGTTTATCCCCCGACTCAAGAAGAGCAAAGAGATGGGTGGCCAGCCAATCTCAGAGCGAAGCCGGATGATGCACGAATCCGTTGAATACCTCCAGAAGTTCGTTGGACCGGACAATGTGCTCAAGTCTGCTAAGCTTGGCTACCGGAAGGATGGGCAGGCAACTTTCCGTCTGCGGTGGAACTGGGATTGGATGTGTGGGAATGTCAAGCAGCCAGTAGGGTATGAGGACAGCAAGGGCAGAACATTCTAGTCTGGCTGCGCACGCTGCGTGGGGTGTTTGGGGCAGGCAGTCCCAACACCCCTAATACAACCATTGGGACATGTGGGAGAAGCAAGCAATGGACCAGGCAGCTGCAAGAATTGCGACCCTGGAGAAAATACGGCAAACCACCAGCCAGCCCCATGAGAGGGAGCAGGCAGAAGCCATGCTGCGGAGACTGCGTGGGCAAGAGCCAGAGGAGAAGCAGCGCAAATGGCATCTGCTGACGCTGGAGGAATTGGCGCAGTGCTCCGGTCACCCAGTTGCGGTGGACATCGAGACCAATGGTCTGGAATGGTGGAACAAGCGCATTATCGGCATCGGTGTGCACTGCCCCAAAGCAGGCATCACCGGATACATGCCCATCTTCAACAAAGCAGAAGCAGATGCTGCCTCTGCAGTGATGCAAGCGTGGGATAGCAAGACGGTGTTCATCGCCCACAATATCAAGTTTGAGCTCCATTTCCTGGGTCTAGAGCCATGGGATATGACACTATGGGACACCGCAGTAATGGCCCATCTGCTTGACTCGCGCCAGTCCAAAGCTCTAAAGGATGTTGAGGCTGCTTACCTGGGGACCGATAGCAAACAAGGCTATGTGGACATGGTTCCATACAAGCAGCGCAGGAAAATCTGGACATGGCCACTCGACATCGTTGCCCCATACTGCATCAACGACTGCATCGTTGAGTATGAGCTGGCAAAAGTGATGAAGCCACTCCTCAAAGAATGGGGCTTGTGGGATCTGTTCAAGAAGGATATGGAGTACATCAAAATCCTCTGGGAGACCGAGCACCGCGGATGGCCAGTGGACATTGAGTTCATTACCAAGGCCAGGGACTTGCTCCTGGACCATGTGCGGGAGCTTGTCCAGGAATTGTTTGATGCGGTGGGCTATGAGTTCAACTATCGGTCTGCCAAGCAGCTCAGCAAGGCCATCTATGATAACATGGGCATCCCCATGCCTGTCGACCCATTTCCCAATTCCAAATTCGCTGACCGTGGGAAGTACAACAGCACCTGCACTTCTACCTTCCTGCTGATGGAGAAAGTAAACCACCCGCTGGGGGAGCTGATTGCAACCATCCGAGAAAGCGAGAAGTTGGCCAAGACGCTGTCCAAGTGGCTGGAATTGGTTGATGAGAATGGACGCATTCACACCAACTTCAATCTGACTGGGACAAAGACCGGACGACTGAGCAGCAGCAATCCGAACGTTCAAAACATCGCATCCAATGTACGCACCCGATTCACGCAAGGTGTGTACACGGGTGGCACGGAGAGAACAGAAGAGTATAACCTGCGCAATGCCTTCGTCGCGCCACCAGGCTGCATGCTGGTTGCGGCTGACTACAAACAGATGGAGATGCGTATGTTTGGCATCCTGAGCGGCGACCCGTTCATGCTGAAAAGTCTGGCGGCTGGACGCGACATCCACGGTGACATCGCGGAGAAAATCTGGGGACAACGAGATGAGACGCACCGAGAGTGGGCAAAGACAATCAGTTTCGGCCTCATTTATGGCATGACCGTGGGAAGTCTGCAGTTCAAGCTTAACATGTCGATAGCGGAGTCCCGGCGCATCACACAGGACTACTGGAACGCATTTCCACGCATCCAGCCCTGGATGGGCGATGTGATCCAGGAAGTGCGCAAGAACAACTACATCCGCTATTGGTCTGGACGCATCTGGCACGAGGATGACCCGGAAATGCATTATCGGGCTGCCAATGCCTTGATCCAAGGGGGATGCGCCGATGTTCTGTCCATCGCTGCACTGCGTGTGCATAAATGGCTCAAGGAGAACATCGGGGATGACGCTTACATTATCTCATATGTGCACGACGAGTTGATTTGCTGCGTGCCAGAGGATCGGGTGAATGAGACCGCCAAAGCCTTGCAGGAGATTATGCGGGTGGAGGATTTGTTCGTCATTCCCTGGCTGACCGATGTCAAAGTGGGCAAAACTTACGGGTCCATGGAGAAATACACGGTGCAGGAAGGGTAGGGGGAGTGCAATGTCCGAGGAAAAAAACATTGCCAAATTGCTCCTGGATATCTTTGGTGGCAATGAATACCATGCAGTCGGAAAGAAGCGCAGTGGTGGGGCAGGTGTCTGGTACGACCTGGTGGAGGAGCCTCTGACTGAGGAGCTGCTGGAGGAGCATCTCAAAGGCCAGAAGGTTTTGGGCAGCTATCCAATCTTGCCAGACAACACAGTCAAATACCTGGGATGGGACATCGACAGTGCCGGAGACCTGCTCAAAGCCAGGGAGCTGGCCAAGCGCATCATCGCTCGGATTGAGCACTTGCCCCATGTGGTGGAGTTCAGTGGTGGCAAAGGATACCACATCCTGCTGTTTCTCACCGAACCGATGCCAGCAGCCAAGGCCAAGGAGATTGCGGAGTTCGTCAGGGATTCAGAGGAGCTTCCACGCAGCGGCGACCCCCACGTGGAGTGCTACCCAAAGCAGGCCAAGCTTGGGGAAAGCAGCAGCAAGCGCAGAGCAGTGGGCAATCTTCTGAAGATTCCGCTGGGCCAGCACTTGATGACCCACGAATGGTCCAGGTTTGTCAACCCAGCCAATGGTTGGGAGGATGGTCCCGCTGTTGCGCCTGAAGAGGCGCTAGAATGGCGCGTCACACCCGATGAAGCACTGGGTCTCCTCTCCGCAAGCAGGGATCTGATAGGGGAGTTAGCGCAGGCCATCTCGCAAGACTGGGATGAAGGCAAACGGCATGATCTGTCCCTGTACTTGGCTGGATACCTCTCCCAGATTGGCTGGTCCTTCGATCAGACCGCGCAGCTGATCAAGCGGATCTGCGATCTGCGTGGCGATGGGGAGGTGGAGAATCGCTTGCAGGCTGCGCAGGACACATACCGCAAGCTGGACAGCGGAATGCGTGTCGCAGGCTTCCAAGCTCTTGTGGAGACCCTCAGCGGTGCCGCCATGCGCACGGTCTTGGACCTTGCACCGGATTTGGCTTCACCGGACATTGCTCGGAGAGTGGACAAATTGCGGTTCCAGAAGGGACCCGCGTGGCTCAAGGAGCGCAAGGTGGCTGACCTGGTTTGGTCCTATCTGACAGACCGGGACACCAATGGACGCATCCTGCGAGTGCCAGATGCCGCCAACCAGACCTACCGCACCTACTGGTACAATCGCAGAAACAAGCGAGTGGTGCCTCTGGACGCACGCCTGTTTGAGGTTGAGCTGTACCAGACTTTTCAGCTCAGCGCAGCAGAAGGATTCACCCAGCGTGTGCTGGAGACCGTCCGACTGCGAGCAGAAGCCATGGGTGACACGGTGGATGTGCACAAGAGCAGCTGCTACAAAGATGGGGTGCTGTATGTCAACTTTGGGGGACCGGACGTCTGGGTGTGCAATGGCAAGGATATGCCATACAGTGTGCACAATGGGGAGCTGGATTTGTTCTTCCTCACTGGGAAGAGGATGGACCCAGTGGAGCCAGACTTTGACGAACCGATTGATGTCTGGTCAGTGCTCGTGGATGACCTGAACTTTGCTCGGAGTGGGGATACACCCATTCCCCCAGACCAGCAGAGAGAGCTATTCAAAGCCTGGGTGTTGAGCAATTTCTTCAGGGAGCTACTGCCCACACGACCCATTCTCACCCTGCTGGGAGCACCAGGCAGTGGCAAAACAACAGGCATCCGGAGAGTGCTTCAGTTTATGGAGGGTCTCCAGGAAAATGTGCTAGAGGTGGTCGAAGACAAGCCAGACTTTTGGCGGTCAGTCCTCGAGAACCACCGCATAGTCGTGCTCGATAACTTGGAAGAAAGCAATGCGCAGTGGCTCGCTCGCAGTCTGGACCAGGTCGCGACCGGAAGCACCATTGAAATCAGGGAGCTGTACAAAACAAACCGCAGCTATCAGATCAGAGCAGATGTGTTCGTTGCCCTGACCGCAGTAACCATGCCGTTCAGCAAAAGCACACTGTTTGAGAGATTGCTGACGCTGAATATGGAGAAGCTGCAGGTGTACACACCAGCCCATGCCTTCAACGAGCAACTGAAGCGCTCCCTCAACGGAATGTGGGCGGATATGCTGCTGAAGCTCAATCGGGTGGTGGCGGAACTGGAGCGTGTGAAGACAGCACCCCTCTCTGTGAACATGCGAATGTCTGACTTTGCGATGTTCTGCGCAAGACTCCGGGAAGTGGATAGCGACATTCTGGATGGGGAGACCTTGCGCAATGGGCTGAGTTTGCTGAGCAGCAGCCAAGCCATCGCACTGGCGCAATCGGAGCACTCCGCATTGCCTGTTCTCCAGCGGTGGATTGAGGAGAATCCCGAAGTTGCTGCAAGGGAGCACACCATCTCGGACTTGGTGGGGCCATTGACTGAGATGGCGAAGAAGATGGACCGCAAAAACTGGCGGTTCACCACAGCCCAATCATTGGCCAACCATCTGCGGGCCATGCACTCCGTGCTGCAGAAGGAGCTAGGGTGCGTTATCGGAGAGGAGTATGACAGCGACAAAGGCAGGACCAAGACCGTGTACTCATTCCCCCATATGCGTCTCATGGGGGAGAGAATAGCTTTGGAAAGCAAGAAGGAGGATAAGAATGGGCATAGTGGCTAAGTATGTGACGCTGGAGCAAGCCTACCAGCTGCTGAAGGACCATCCCAATGCGCAGATTGTGGTGTTCACCGCAAAGGTGAAACGGCTGGAACCCAATGGGGACGGCAGCTACCTGGTGGAGACCACGAAGAAAACCTACCCAGCGCTGCCAGGGAAAACATATTGCTACATTATGAAGCTGGACCCATTCCTGCCATTGCTTATCTTGGGCGTTCTCGCTGCGATGTGGATGGCAGAGCAAGGCTGGTTTGGTCCCTGGATTTGAAAGGGGATGTGAGAGGAGAGGAAGGAGATGACTGCGGAAACAGACGCTCGTGCACGTTTCCTCGAAACGACAGCGCGACTCGGTGGTACCCATCCTGGATCGGATTTCCGGCGATGGGTAAAGCGCGAAAGTGACGAGGTGCTGGCGCGGCTGTTGCGGTCTTCTATTCCCGGTGTGGCGAATATCGCCCGCATGGAGCTTGATCGGAGGATGCGCTGATGGCCAAATTATCCAGTGTGGTGGTCCTGGTGGTCTTGGTCGTGATCTTTGCCACCGTCGCCCTGGCTGCGCTTGTGGTTGGAATGCACTGGCCACAGCCAGCCAATGTACAGCTGTGGGAATACGCTGAGTCGTGGAGGGAGTGGACCCATTGGCTATGAACCGGAGTGCGGAACTGTACTCGCTGAATCTGGGGAATGGGCGGATGCTGATGCTGCGCCTGTCCGAAGTGCTGGCTGTCTACAAGACCAACTCCGGAGTGCGCATTGTGCTCCGAGGCAATGAGAAGGGCATCAGCATCCGCTGCAAAAGGGATGAAACGGACAAAATTTATCGGGCCATCTGGAGTGCAGTGGGGTAGGGTGAGAAGAGGTTGGGCTCGGTTGAACCAGAGGTGAGGCAAGGACTGGCTGGCAAGGGCTGGCTGGCTGGCTGGCTGGCTGGCTGGCTGGTTGGCTGGCTGGCAAGGACTGGCTGGCAAGGGTGAGTCTGAGGTTGGGCTGGGCTGAATAAGGGGTGAGGCAAGGGTGATGCCGAAGCAGGGCAGGTCGAGGAATAGAAAATCGAAAGGAATGCGTCTGCAGCATGTGCAAATGGGGACTGCTGCTGTGAAACAACATCCAGGCTACCCTTATAGCATGGATAGCCTGAAACAGCAATAATCCCCACTGCAGCAATGCAGGGAAGGGAAGGGACGCAGAAAGGGACGCAACATGGAACTGGAACAATACCAGCATTCGGCACTGTCCACGGTGGTGTTCCCAGAAGAATGGGGCATCGCATACTGCGCACTCAAGCTCAACGGTGAAGCAGGGGAAGTGGCCGAAGAAGTCGGCAAAGCCATCCGTGCGGGGGAGCTTGTGTTCCCAATGGGCAGTGCTTCCAGGGACAGTGGACCAGGTACAGTGCATGAGAAACTGCGGGAGGCACTGCGGGATGAGCTGGGGGATGTGCTGTGGTATGTGGCGGTGCTGGCCCACCAACTGAACTATTCGCTGGAGGAGATTGCCACCGCAAATTTGGCAAAATTGCAAGCCAGAAAGCAGAGAGGAGAATTGAAACACCATGGATAAGCAGCAAATGCGAGAGATTGTCTGCCGGTGCTGCGAGCTTGCGCTGGTGCGCAAGGATATCGAGGGAGACCTGAGAGAAAGCCAAGTGGTTGCTGCGCTGGACAAGCAAAGCCTGCCCACGCATCTGTGGCTGCTGCTGGTAGAGCAGATGGTGGACGCCATTCGAGAGGAGTTTGGGAATGTGCGCTTGGAAGTGAGGCCATCGCACTATTTCATCAAGTGGCCCACGGTCCTAGAGATCAACGTCCAGTGGCGAGACAGCACGTGGGGACCGGAGACATTTCTGCAGTGCCGTGTGGAAGTGCTGCATCTGCCAGGATTGTTGCTGTTGCGGCAAAAACTCTATGGGGAGAGGAACTGATGGTGGTCAAAACAAAGTCTGTGCTGGGCTGGGATATCCATGTCAGCTGGAATGGGCAAGCCTACATCGCACGGTGGGTCGATGGGGGACCCGATGTTATCGGGGTAGGGGACACCATTGCGACTGCAGTGGGTTCGCTGGTGCTGCAATCTGTGGATTGGAAGATCTGATCGGTGTCGCGGTGTCGACCGGCATCTGCCGGAATCGGTCGGAAATGGGCCAATTTCCAAAATTGGCCCATCCTGTTGCCTTGGCGATGTCTGCTGGAATGGGCAATCCATGGGATTTAATATCTTCCCTAATAGTTTTTGGTGGTTGGTACTATGTACGGGAAAACTTTACCCCGTGACCCCGTGGTCATGGTGGTTTCGAAAACTTTTCTACATGTTTTTTGGGGTGATGCAATGAATATATAAAGTTATGGAAAACCCATTTCCACGGGGTCAGGGGGGTAAAGTTTTCCCGTATATAGGCCAAAAGTACTATTTGCGGGAAAAGTTTATTGGAGTACAATAGGGGGTAGTGATGGAGGGCAAGAATGCCCACAGTGCCCAAATGGGCAAGGAGAAGAAGACCATGGTACGGTGTGAGATCTGTGGCAAGCGTCTGACCGATCCGCTCTCCGTGGAGCGGGGCATCGGTCCCGAGTGCTACGCCAAGGGACTCTCCGCAGCAGTGGTTGCGGAGCGCTTGGCGGAGCAAGTGGTAGAGGAACTGCCGGAAGGCATGATTCCTCTCAATGAAGCCTATCGTTGGTACAAAGAGCAGACCGATATCCCACCCACCCGTCTGCTCACCGCATGTGGGGGGAATCGCCAACTAATCCCCCCTATCTCCCCAATGTTCCAGATGGTGCGCTACAAGGGCAAGCGATATCTGCCCAAGGAGTGTATCTCCCAGGAAGCGCAAGATATGCTGGCTGCTATGGGCAAGCGCAAGGCCAAGCGCAAGCGCAAGACCAGTGCCGAGACCAAGCCCGAGGCCAAGCCCGAGACCAAGCCCGAGACCAAGGCCAAGCCCGAGGCCAAGGCCAAGGCCAAGGCCAAGGCCAAGGCCAAGGCCAAGACCAAGGCCGAGCCGACTCTGTCGCTGGAGGAGGCTCCCAGCAGCATTGCGCTGCCTGGCAAGAGCTTCATCGACCAGACGACGGGCCAGACATACATCTGGCCAAGCAAGAGTGAGGTGGCGCGGATGCGCCGTGAAGAGCTTGCCGACTTGTATGAGCGGCTGCTGGGAGTGCCACCAGCGGACGCGTTCGGCCGCAAGGACTTGGTCGATGCGATCGAGCACCTGCGAGGTAAGTAATCCCTCTCTTCGCCAGACCGTGGCCCAGCTCAGCCTGGGCCATATTTCCCAAAAATAGGCCAAAAGTACTATTTGCGGGAAAAGTTTACTGGCGTACAATAAGGTCAGTGTTGGGGGCAAAATGCCCATAGTGTGCTAAAGGAGAAAGGGAAATGACGGAGAATCAGGTGTTCGAAGTGCAGTGGTATTGCGGCGATGGCGAGTACTTTGTGGCTCTGATGGATGCCGCCACCGCCACGGTGGTGGTGCGTGGCTGGACCACCCAGCCGGAAGGCTGGTTCGAATGGGCCAGCAAGATCGGGTCACAGTACAACAGGTTCCGTCGGCGGGGCGCAAGCCCCACCGGTGCCGCCAAGGCGGCGAGGATGGCTGTGATGGCCGCAGGGCCGAGCACGACACCGTTCATGGAGCGGTGGGAACTCGTAAAGTTCCCTCCGCTGCCGTGAGGCTTCGGCAAAGGCACTGCCCCTTGCGGGTGGTGCCTTCAGCTATTCTATGGAGATGCGTAGATTCGGAGGCCAAAATGATCAACAAACAAAAAATGTTCGAGATCCCGGCGGAGCCAGATGCTCTGGATCCATGGGAAGTTTACCTTGACCTGTACACAGAGGGAGACCACGCTGTCGCCGGCGTCACCGTGCCCACGGCCAAGAGCTTTCGCCTGGAGATGTGGTGCGGCGACTTGGACGAGGTCGTCGCAGCGGTCTGGGATTTGCTCAGTCGCTCCGACATTGCCTATGTCCCCAACTCTGAAGTCCAGCTCCTGCTGGACGAATCCCCCTGTCCAATCATCAGCATGTCCCGGATCATCGCTGAGTCCGGCATTCGCAAAAGCAGCGAGAGGTATGGGGTGGTCCAGGACGTCCTCGCTGGCCGAATGGGACCAGCATCGCTCCAAGTCGGTCGCAGTCTAGTCCAGATGCTTCTGGCTGCTGGAACCATCCACGAGAGAGCAGTGGACTACGCGAAGGACTATCTGCTGGCCGAATGGGTGTGGATCGATGCTATCGTGACCCACTACAAAGGCCAATGGCTGATGTGTCCCGATGGCACCTACAAGGTGCGCATTCGGGGCAACTCCGATGTGGTCGAAGCCCTAGTGTATGAACTGGGCGACGACCTTATCGATGTCCAGCAGGATGGCCTAGATCTGCTACTGGTCTTCGGACCGCTATAGCAATCGACTGGGTGCTGGGGCGGGCGGCAATCCCCGCCCCACTATGCTGAAGGAGGCTGAAGATGGCAAAACGATACTACCAGGCGAGACAGCGCCTCAAGAACGCGGTGCTGGAAGAGGCACTCCGTCGCATCCGGAATGGGCAGGTGGCTGGTCCGCTGAAGATCGCGTGGGTACAGGAGATTGTGGACCAACAGGTTGACCGGATGAAGCCGGAATTGCGCAAGGAGTGGGATGCTGCCACTGAGCGCCAGAAGAAGCAGCTCGCCAGGGAGTGCTGGCACAATCTTCGTCTGGCCATCCGACTGAGTCGTGAGTTCTGAGTGAGCTCTTCCCCACTGTGCTTTTGGCCTGAAAATAGGCCAAAAGTACTATTTGCGGGAAAAGTTTACTGGCGTACAATAAAGGTAGAAGAATGGCCCACTTGAGAGGCCCCAGAATGGACAAAGGAGCGAAAGAAATGGCCAACAATAAGTTCCAGGAAGTGAACGTGGGGGATTTCATCACCCGTCCCGTGGATAACTGGATAAACCGAGGCCGTTTGCTGGCCAAGGTGGTGAAAGTAACGAAGACCCAGGTCACGGCCGAGGTGCTTCCCTCTGCGCAAATCCGTGGCGGATACCAGGTGCGCATTAGCAAGCGCACCGGCAAGGAGATGGGGACTCGCTCCGCATTCTGGAGCATCACCGATGACCCGGAGCGTATCCACGAGCTGAACCGTGAGGCTCAGCGTCTTGCCCAGCAGCGGATTGAGGAGCAGCAGCGACTCGAGTCTGAGAAGATGGCTGCAGTGAAGGCAGCCAATCCTCATGGGCTGGAGCCCACCATCCTCCCGCAGGGCATCCGTATGATTGAGTGGCAGGACCGCCTCGGGCGGTGGAACTTGCTCTTCTACGCTGTGTCAGAGTACACTTCGTGGAGTGGTTGGAAGGGGGTAGTTATCCACCCCACCAACTATGGTCCGAACAACTACAGCGAGGGCTTTTCGATGCCATCCAGCCAGCTTGGCGATAGCGAGGAAGACGCCGTGCTAAAACTGCTGGCACGCGAGTTTTAGCACCGGCTGGTCCAAAGCAGCAGGCTCCCCAAAAGGGAGCCTGTTTTGTTGGGAAAAATAGGCCAAAAGTACTATTTGCGGGAAAAGTTTACTGGCGTACAATAAAGGTAGAAGAGTGGCCCGCTGGAGAGGCCACCGAGCTAAGAGGAGGACCAAAATGTCCCGCAACGAGAGCCAAATTCGCAAGACCATCGTCAAGACCGCTATCTTCAACCTAACCACCCCAGTCTACACCCGAGCAGTGGACCGTGAGGCTTGCGTCAGCGAGTGTTTCATGGTCGCAATCAACGATCCGGAGATGCGTGAATACATGGCCACCCGCACCGACCGTCAGGTCGCCCGCATGGGTGGGGACGTTAAGCGGGCGATCGATCGCCATTTCGATCGTCGGATCGTTCGGGAAGTGTACGTTTCCCATAACGATCTTGGCCACACCGGCCACAAAGTCTGCTTTGAGCGCAAACCACGCGGTGGTGGAGAAACCACCGCACGGTGGTATGGTGTGGATCGGGAAATCACCGCATCCAGCCTCAAACGGCTGAACCGGGCAATGCTGAGCATTCAGACCAGTGCCCGGATTGAAGGCATCGCAGACGCTGAGTGGGTAGTTAGCACCGGCATCTTCAAGCAGGGGATGTATATCAGAATGTGGCGCTAACGCCAAACTCCCTCCGCTCCACTCTGAGGCTCCCAAGTTGGAGCCTCTTTTATTTGCTGACTGCAATTGCTGCAGTGGGGATAGGTGCTGTGCAATAGTGCAAGAAGGTATACCTCTATAGCCTAGCAAATAATCGCCCCAGCAGCACCCATTGCAGCAATGCAGGAAACACATATTTTGGTTTTTGCCAGAATGACGTTATAATAGTAGCAGAGCATCGTGCATCGGCAATCCAGCATGCCGCGGACGGCACCATCCCGATGGGCAATAGGACGCTTCAGACTGCGTTCGAGGCCTGGGTTGGAGGTAACTCAAAGGCGGTAACTATGCGATCGACCACGAGCAAGGATGCAATCAACACGGCGCGGCGTCGCGAGATCGTGCTCGAATTGCGCAAGCAGGGCAAGACATACCGTGCAATTGCCGAAGCCGTGAGGCAGGAGTTGGGCGACGAACTCCCAGCAGGCTGGGATGAGCGATATGCCTACAAAGATGTCAAGCGCGAGCTGGACCGTCTGCGGGATGAAATAGCAGAAGATGCGCAGATGATCAGACAGCTAGAGCTGGAGCGCCTTGACCTTGCGTTAGACGCGGTCCTTCCGATGGTCCGCAAAGGAAATCTGGGTGCGGTGGATCGCCTTATTCGTCTGAGCGAGTCGCGCCGCAAATTGCTTGGTCTCGACGCTCCGCAGCGCCAGGAAATGGCTGGTCCTGGTGGCGAGGCGCTACAGATGAATATCGCCGGAGTGCCAGGCGCGTCGCCCATTCCGATCACTATCCTGCATGTCATGCCACCGGCCTCGGTGCAGGAAGAGGAGTCAGAGAGTGGCGCTGACAGCAATCGCGACTGACCCGCCAGGCCTGTATCAGGTCTTCGAGCAGCAGACGCCGGCAGGACTGCAGCGCGGGGTGCGACTGCTTTTCCATGCGGGACAGTATCAGGCATGGAATAGCGAGCGCCGCATTGTTGCGATTATCTCAGGCACACAGGGCGGCAAGACTTCTTTCGCACCGTGGTGGTTGGTGCGCGAGATTGAGCAGTGCGGTCCGGGCGACTATCTGGCCGTTACGGCGACCTATGATCTGTTCAAGCTCAAGATGTTGCCAGAGATGCGCACGGTGTTTGAGCATCTGCTCGGCATCGCACGCTACTGGGCGGGCGATCAGGTCCTGGAGCTGTGCGAGCACGTGCAGGATCCAGTGAGTGGTGTGTGGGCACCGCGACGCGGCCAGTTTCTCGCGCGGCGTGCGAGCGACCCAATGTGGGCACGCATCATCCTGCGCTCGGCATCATCGCCCGGTGGCCTGGAATCGGCGACTGCGAAGGCTGCGTGGCTGGATGAGGCAGGGCAGGACGAGTTCACTCTAGACGCATGGGAAGCAGTGCTGCGTCGTCTGGCGCTGACCCGTGGCCGTATTCTCATCACGACCACTCCCTACAATCTCGGCTGGCTCAAGCAGCAGGTGTACGACCGCTGGCGGCGGGGCGACAAGAACATTGACGTGATCCAGTTCCCGTCCGTGATGAACCCGGCCTTCTCGCGCGAAGAATTCGAGGAGCGCCGGCAGAAGATGGACGACTGGAAGTTCCGCATGTTCTATGAGGGACAATTCGAGCGTCCGATTGGCTTGGTCTACTCTGCCTTCGTCGACGCGTACCGGCGCGAGGGCGGCCACAAGGTCGAGCCGTTCAGCCTGCCAGCGAAGTGGCCGCGCTACGTCGGCATCGACCCCGGTGGCGCGAACGTCGCAAAGATCTGGCTTGCACACGACACAGACGAGGACGTGCTGTACCTGTACCGCGAGCAGCTCGATGGTGGCAAAAGCACGCCAGAGCACGTGACCGAGGCCAAGCGCATCGCGCAAGACAATGGCGAGCGTGTGGTGTTCTACGTGGTCGGCCAGCCGTCTGAGAGCCAGGCGCGGCGCGACTGGCAGGCCGCTGGTGCGGACAATGTGATCGCCCCACCGGTGTCGGACGTGGAGAGCGGCATTGACACGATGATCGGTCTGCTAAAGCAGCACCGACTGTTTGTCTTTGACACCTGCACCGGCACGCTCGACGAGCTGGCGACCTACAAGCGCAAGCTCGACGAGCACGGGCAGCCGACAGACGTAATCGAGCACAAGGAGCGTTATCACCGTCTGGACGCGCTGCGTTATGCGGTGGTGGCCGTCGAGCGCCGACCGGCGGGTCGGGTGGCGACCGCGCCATCGGCGCTGACGCGGAGGCGTCGGTGATGAACATCTTACGGAGGCTAAGTCTTGCAATGCGCGCAGCGATTCTGACATTCCGCTATCCGGCACTGGCGCCGACCGGCAAGCCGGGCGCGCTGGCACGAGACGATTGGGGCAGCTACGAATATCGGCTGTTCCGCTACAGCTTCTACAACTTGCTCTATCACAACAAGGTCTTTACGGTGCTGGAACATTATCGCCGGCAGCATTTGCGCGAGCGTGGTCTGTATCGTTTCACACGCCCGATCTACAATCCGATTTCCCGCCTCGTCGAGCTAGAGGCGGCCAAAGCCTATGGTGGTGCGCTGGACTGGGACGATTTCAGCCACGGCGCGATCCCGCTCCAGAATGCCGACGATCGGATCATCGAGGCCGTCCGGCAGGTCTTCAAGTGGTCGAACTGGGGCCAGCGCAAATCGCTGTATGCGCGGAATGCATCGCGCTTCGGCGATGCGGCGATCAACATCGCGACCGATTTCCTGTCGCAGAAGGTGCGGCTGGAGCTACTGCACCCCGGTGTGATCAAGGAAGCAGAGTTCGGCCCGACTGGGTTTGTCAAGCGAGTCGTCATCGAGTATGAGCGCCAGGACCCGGCGGACGAGAAGCCCTGGCTCTACACGCTGGAGATCGACGAAGACCACTTTGCCACCTACCGGGACGGCGAGCCATATGCGGTCCATGCGGATCCGTTTGGCCGGCTGACCGCCGAGTGGGACAATCCGTATGGCTTTGTGCCGGTCGTGCTGGCGCAATCGATGGACATCGGTGAAGGGTGGGGCGCGACTTCGTTCCATGCCAGTATCGAGAAGATTGAGGAAGCCAACGACCTTGCCAGTGTGCTGCACGACCAGGTGCGCAAGGCGGTCACCGCGCCGTATTACTTGGCCGGTGTGACGTCGCTCGACCAGATCAAAGAGGACGTGGCGACAGTCGGCGACGAGGACGACGAGGAAAGCGAGGAGGCGCGCAGCAGCGTGCCGGTCATCCTGGGGCCGGAAGGATCGTCGGCGCAGATCCTGGTCGCCAACATCAACATCGCCGATTCACTGCAGACACTGGAACGGCTGCTGGTTGAGATTGAAGACGACATTCCGCAGCTTTCGCTCAATCGCATGCGCCGTGAGGGCGGCAACCTGACGTATCCTGGCGTGACGACAGCTTACGACGACGCGATCAGCCGGATCCAGGAATTCCGCTCGAACATGGACGGTGGCTTGCTGCGCGCACTGCAGATGGCGATCTCCATTGGCGCATATCACCGCCTCGACGGCTTCCGGCCCTTCTCGCTCGACAGCTACCGGCAGGGCGCGCTCGACTTCCAGATCGCCGAACGGCCGGTGGTGCGTGACAGTCTGTCGAAGCGCGATCAGATCGAGCTGTACACGCAGACGGACGCGCCCAATGAGTGGTCGTGGGAGCTGCTGGGTCGCAGTGCTGAGGATATTGCGATGGCCAAGATGCAGCAGGTCGACACAGCGCGGCAGGTGGCTGCGCAGCTCATCAGTGTGATGGCCGGCGACAACGGGCGGTCGCGGCTTGCGGCAGGAGATGACGACGATGCCGGTGCCTAAGCTGCCTCTCGAGAGACTACTGGCCACTGCCGGTGTGCTGCGGCGCGCTCCGCTGGTCAGCGGCGCGGCGCGCGAGGTCATGGCGATGTTGCTGGAAGCGGCGACGCCAGACCGGCACAGTCTGGATCGAATCGAAGGCGAGCACGGTGAGAATGTGCGCCAGACGGCGCGGCTTGTTACGTCACACACCAGCCGCGTGCTTCGGCGCGCAGCCGAGGGTCTGCGTGAGATCTCGGATGCGGAATGGGCTGAGCTGGTCGAGGAGGCCGCGCGCGATGAGGATCGGTTTGGGGGAGGTCTTTGAGAATGGGTGCAGTAGGCGGATCCATTACTATTCCGGCGGGCAGCAACGTGAGCACTGCCTACGGCAAGCTGGCGCACGCGCTGGCGCTTGCCATTCGGCTGCCGGCCGGCTTCCAGGGGATCGCGGCGGTGCGCACGAGCCGCGACGGTCTCGGAGCGGGGGAGCCGTTCTATTACTTCGATGGGAGCGTGTGGAAGTCGGCGCAGATTGACCCGACGGGCATCACGCTTCCGGCATGGTTCCTGGTGCCGGTCGACGTTTATCCGGGGCACTACATCCATCTGGAGACATTCACCGACGCGACCGAGGGCACGGCGCAGAACCAGACGGCTGACCGGGTGATCCAGATCATGGGCGTCGCACCCAATTATTAGTGGAGCCTGCTGGTTGGGCTGATCCGCTGGTCGATGGGAGGGATTTAAATGGCAGGTTCGGCGAGTAATGATCTCGAAAACAAAGTGCTGAATCACATCTTGGGTGGTGACGATTACACGCGCCCAGCAGATGTGTATCTGGCGCTGTACACCTCGGCACCGACCGACGCAGGCGGTGGCACGGAAGTGTCCGGCGGCTCGTATGCGCGCAAGCAGGTGGCGAACAACGCAACGAACTGGCCGGCAGCGACGAACGGCCAGAAGTCCAACGGTGTGGAGATCGCCTTTGCGGAAGCGACTGCGAGCTGGGGAACGGTGGTCGCCGTTGGGATCCATGACGCGCCAGTGGGTGGCAATCTGATGTTTTGGGCAGATCTGCAAACACCGAAGGAGATTGGCGCCGGTGACACGGCGCGCTTCCCGGTGGGCAGTATCACGATTACGATGGATTAACGCCGGCAGAGGAGCCGACGGATGGCGCTGATCTTCGAGGACCAGTTTAACGAGCCAGTGCCCACGCTGCTGGAGGACCACAAGCCGGACCTGGGCGACGGCTGGTCGATTCTGTTCGACAGCTTCACGGTCGCGGTCGTCGAGGTTAAGCCAGTAGGCAATACCGACGTCGCGAACGTCGTCGGGCCGAATACGAGCGACAGTGGTGCAGGGCGCGCTTATGCCATTCGACCGGCACCGGCGGTAGCCGATGTGGTGCTGGAGGTCGACGTCTACGAGTCGAATTGGTCGCGCTCCAACACCTACAATCGTGGTCTCTTTGCGCGAGACACCGGCGGCCACACGCATTACGCGGTGTCCATCCTGCCCAATGGCCACAGCCAGCCGTCGATCCGGCTGTTCAAGACGGTCGCTGGCAGCTCGGAAGTCATTGGCTCGTATGACGCCGAGCTGCAGAACGGCGACGTGATCCGCTTCGAGTGCTACGACATCGCCAAGCGCGTGTTGCTCAACGGTGTCGAGGTGATCAGCGTCGCTGACAACACGATCAGCGGGGCAGGGGATGCCGGTCTGTTTTGGGGCAATTGGAACAACCAGAACGGCGACGGCCATCCTGACCGGCGCGGCGAGTTCGGGTCGATCAAGGTCGAAGCAGCCAGCACCGAGCCGGTGTTCGTGGACCTGGCTGCAGCGGTCACAGCCAGCAGCAGCACTGTGGCAGACGTCGCGCCTGTGCGCTCGCTGGTCGCGCAAGCCGATGCGCAGGGCTCTGTGACGGTGGCACTCCACGCCGACCGCTCGCTGGCCAGCGCCAGCGCGAGCACCACGACCGTGGCCGGCGACGTGGCGGCACTGCGGAGCCTGGAGGCTGATGCGGTGATGGATGTGACGGTCGCCGCTGCGCTGGAGCAGAAGGGCCGGATTGATCTTGCCGCGCATGCTGCCTGGGAAGCGACCGTGGCCGGCGATCTGGCGGTGCTGCGCGATGTGATGGCTGAGATCGCCAGCGGGGTAGCCGTCGATGCGACACTGTCGGTGCTGCGCGATGTGGCGGCGGAGATCGCCAGCGGGGTGGTCGTCGATGCGGCACTGTCGGTCCTGTCATTCGTCGAATTGCAGGCTACCGCGCAGGTGCAGATGGTGGTGCAGGCGCAGATGGCTGCGAAGGCCCTGGGTGCCGTCGGCGATGTGAGGACACATCTCGCGCCGGTGACGACCGCGCGGAGCACGCACGCGCTGGTGACGACTGTCCAGACGCGGGGCCGGCTGGTGTCGGACGTCGTGACGGCGGTGGAGGGATTAGCGTGATCAGCGATCGGTATGACGTAGGTGATGTGGTCCGGCTGACCGCGCATTTCACCAGCCGCGGCACCGATGTGGATCCTGACAAAGTGGTCTTCAAGGCGCTGCCGCCTGGTGGCGAGCCACTGGTGTGGACGTATGGCGAAGACGCCGAGGTGATCCGGCTCGGCACTGGCCATTACTACCTCGATCTGCCGCTGACGGCGGGTGGTGCGTGGCATTACCGGGTCGAGGGATTGGGTGCGTATCAGTGCGCCGACGAGCAACAGTTCGTGGTCAAAGAGACGGTCTTCGGTGAGGGTAACGGTGCGTGAGCGAGAAGGACACACGGCTGCTACGCATCCTCAAGCTGCTGTACCACCAGACAGACGAGGATGTCAAGGCACTGGCCGAGACGCTGCTGGAGCAGCGCAAAGCGGCTTGGGAGTCGGCCCTGCGTGCCGAAGCAGCGCAGTTCGGCTACACCGGTCCGGTCTACCCACCACGCCGCGAGGACTTGGCCGAGTTGCGCCGGATGAGCGAGGAAGACGCTCGCAGCATCGTGAACACCTGGAACCGCGACGTGGACCGGCAGCTCGCGCGGCTGTATCAGGCCAATCGGAGTGGCAATCGCTACTATTATGCCAAGCACATGGAAGAGTGGGCGACCGCGCGCGACGTGTGGAAGTCGCGCCAGATCTCGACGTATACGGAGTTCTCGACGAAGCAGTATGCGCAGCGACGCTTCTGGGAGATGAACGGCCTGCGTGGGGCGCGCTACGTGTTCGATGGACCACCACCGGTATGCGACGATTGCCGCAGCCTCTACGGCCTCGGCGTCGTGGATCAGGTGGTGGTGGACGCGAACCCAACCCCGCGCCATGTGGGCTGTCCCCATTTCTGGAGGATGCTGCCATGGACCGCTGACCCACCACCGCAGCGTGAGTTGTGGGTCGGCTAAGACAAGCCGTTTCCGTGAGACGGTATCTCACGTGTGATAGATGGAGGTTTCAAATGTCCGAGCAAGACAAATCCAACCAGCAGGCGACTGTGTCCCCCACCGGCTCTCCGACCGGCACTTCGGAGCATCAGACGGACCAGACGCCGGCGCAGAACCGATCGGCTCAGCCGTCGCAGACCCTGCCACCCTTGCACGAGCATCCGGAGTTCAAAGACCGGATTGAGCAGGCGAAGCGGTCCGGTGTGCGCGAGCTTCTGACCGCGCTTGGCTTTCAGGGTGTGGATACCCCTGAGGGTCTGGCGAATGCACAGCAGGCATTGGTGGAAACCATTGAGTACGCCAGGCAGCAGCGCGAGGCCAGCATGACGGCTGAGGAAAAGATGCAAGAGCAGCTCCGCTCGCTGGAGAGTGAGCGGGACAGCCTTGCCCAGGAGCGCGACCACTACAAGCAGGTGGCGGAACAGGTACAGCGGGAGCTGGACGAGTTCAAGGCCGACCTGGTGCGTGCGTCGGCACTGGAAAGCGCGGCAGCGTCTGCCGGTGCGATCCGTCCGTCCGACGTCGTGATGTGGGCGCGCACCTATCGCCCGACGGAGTTTGCGCAGATCGTCGACAATGACCAGACGATCAATGCAGAGCAGATCAAGGCCATTGTCGATGCCTGCCAGACCGACCGAGGCGAGTGGTTTGCGGCTCGGACGCCTGGCTCTCCATCGCACGCCGGTGCGAAGCCGCCTGCGGCTTCACCGGCAGATCAACAGAAGCGCGAGCTGGCCATTCAGACCGTCCGGCGCGGGATGCGCTGATGATGGTGTGGCCAGCCTGGTCTAGACAGGAATGAGGTCAACATGGCTGATTTAGCTGTAGTCGATCGAGTCAATCTGCTTGAACATCTCGGTGAGCGTGCTGAGGTCTCGGTGCCTGCTGGTGCCGCTCTGGCAGCCGGTGCGACCGTGCGCTTTGACACCAACGGCAAAGCTGTTGCAGCGAGTGCGAGCGCAGCCGGGACGGCTGACATCTACGGCATTAATGTCACGCGCGGCGTCAACCAGGCCAACATCACCTGCCAGGTGGTGCGCCGGGGCAAGGTTATGCTCTATGACGCCAGTGGTGCGAACGTGCTGGCGGGGCTGGCCTACGGCGCGCTGGTCTATGCGTCCAATACGGCCGGTCGGCTGTCCGACTCTGCCGGCACCGTTTCGGTGGTGATCGGACGCGTCGTGCCGATCTGGAGCACCAATCCGCCCGAAAAGGCACTGGAGCTGAGCGTTCCCTAGCCTGACTGCTGACGCACACGGAACACGGAGATAAGACCATGCCATTCCAAAACGTAGCACCTGGTTTCTACGATCTCAAGGACGTGGCCGACCGCAAAGTGTCCGAGGTCGGTGTCGAACAGATCGTCGAGGCGATCCAGCTCTCGGTGCAACTTCACAACGAAGTGGTGGCCGAGATGGAAAGTTCGCTCGTTGAGCGAGGCACTATCTTCAAAGAGCGCTACTATCTGCCCGCAGTCGCCGAGCTGCAGCCTCTGGTCGGTGACACCGATCGGCCCCGACCGGTCAAGGGACACGCGTACTACGATCGCGCATACCCCATCCGTGACGCAGGTCACGCCTGGGGTGGTGGTCGCAAGACGCGCGCCAAGATGACTGTTGCCGAAGCGAACGAGAACACGTGGACCGGCCTGATGGCCGACAATCGCTGGCGCATCCGCCACATGCTCGGTGCCTGGCTGACGGACACCGCCTGGACCTTCAAGGACCCGGAGCACGGTGATCTGGTCATTGGTGGTCTGGCCAACGGCGATACGGTGCAGTACGTCGATGTCAACGGCGACGGCTTCACCGACAACCACTACCTGGCACAGGCCGATCCGATTGACTCGGCCCACGACCCGTTCCCCGAAATTGTTGAGGAACTGGCCGAGCATCCGGAGAACAACAATGGCAACTACCCGGTGGCATACATCCCGACCAACCTGGTCAATGCCGTCGCGACCTTGCCGAGAGTCTATAACCGGCTGCCGGACGTGATCCAGGAAGGGGTCGGCGTGACGCGCCTGATCAGCGATGCCACCAACTCGCCGCTCGGCGACAAGCTAATCGGTTTCCACGAGGCCGGAATCTGGCTGGTCGAGTGGAAGCGTCTGCCGAGCAACTACATCCCGTTCCACGTGCCCGGAATCCCGTTCATCTTCATGCGCGAGGAACCGGAAGCAGAGCTGCAGGGCCTGCGCCCGGAGTTCTACGATGATGACGGCGTGACGTGGATTAACGCTCTGATCCGCACCGCCGGCTACGCGGTCCGCAACCGAATCGCCGCTGGTGTGCTGCAGATCGGGGCGGCTTCCTACACCGCGCCAGCAGCTTACAAGCAGCCGATCGCGTAGTGGCTGACGTCGCACATGGGGCAGGGCAACCTGCCCCTCTGACGAAAGGATGAGCGATGCCAACACCAGGAATGATTGCTACCGACATGCAGCAGGCGCTGCGCGATCTGGAGAACACGCTCCAGCGTATCAGCACCGCGCTGGGACTGCAGTCCTATGAGCCGCCTGCCGTCCGCCATCCGGATCGTGCCTATGTCGACATGATCCGCACGCGCGCGCTGGCTGACTGGCTGCAAGTCTCGGCAGATGCGCTGGAAAGCGCCTCACCGCAGTCCGGTGGGGTGCAGGAGCAGGCAGCGCAGACCGTCATCACGCGCCTGCTGGCGCCGTTGACCAAGGCGGAACTCACCGACCTGGCGAACGCCCTCGGCGTCCCAGACGTAAGCGAGGGCCAGCGCAAGGATGACATCCTGTCTACGCTGATCCGCTGGGCGCTGGAGCCTGAAAGGAAATAGCAGATGGGTGTCTACACGTCCGGTGCTGAAGTGCTAGAGCTGCTGCAGAGCCTTCAGGTGGGCAAGCCGGCCCGTTTGCAGCCGGCGGACGTCGAGAAGCTGGTGGCCGGTGTCGAGGCGGAAGTCAACGGTCTGCTGAAGGGCCAGGGCTATCCGGTCGTGCCGGCAACGGGCGAGAACGACCGTGCGCTCATCGGTCTACAGGTGCGGCGCAAGGTGGCTGTGCTCACCTATATGACACTCTACCAGCCAACGGGTCGAGCGCCGGACTGGACACGCATGTGGGACGCCGATTACGACAACTTCAAGGAAGCGCTGCAGGAAGGCAAGCAGCGTCTCATCGACCAGGATCCGACAGCGGCGCAGAGCAAGCAGGCTGTCGGCACGCGGTTCCGCGTGCTGCCGAGGATACCGGACAATGGCTGATCAGATCGCACTCGTTGTCAAACTGCTAGGTCGCAAGGCGCGCCTGCTCGACGACAAGGCGTTCCGCCAGGAGCTGGCGCGGATCAATCAGAAGACAGCCAAAGCGATGAAGCGGGACTTCGAGCGCACAACACGCACCTGGGACCGACATGTCGAGTTTAAGCAGATGACCGAGGTCGGCGCGGAGACAGCAGTGCTCGTCTACACGACCGACGAGATCTACGGCTACGTGTCCGGCGGCACGCGGGTTCGGCGCGCGCTGATGTCGCCCGACTATGATCCGAAGACCAAGCCGGGTGTGCTGGATAGCTTTCCTGGCCGTGGGCACATGGTCTACGTCAGCCGCAATCTGAGCCTGCCGGGCATCGAGGCGCGCAACTTCCCCAAGCTGGTGGAGAAGAAGCATGGCAAAGCATACCGGCGCGAGATTGAGCGTGCCATCAAGCGCGCGGCACGAAAGGAAGGATAACGATGGGTGAAAAGCAGAAGCCCGACATGGCGGCTGCGCCGAAGGCTGAGCAAGCACCGAAGTCAGAGCAAGCATCAAAGCCAGAGCCGAAGGACGATCACCTGCTGCTCTGCCTGACGGACTGGTTCAAGCAGTTCTCGGCGCGTGACGCGGCCAAGCGGCTGCGTGCGGCGCTGGCTGCCGAGGGCATTGACACTACGGACGCGCTGGCGCGAGCCAGCATCACGACAGTCGCCAACGTGCTGCGCGTGGAGTTTCGGCTTGACGCGCAGGCGCTGACGGCGGCTGCCGCGCAGTACAAGGAGAAGACGGAAAATGGCTAATCGCGACGATCTGAACACCGCACGACGCCACGCCTACGCGTTCATCCAGCGTCGGCCTGGTCCTGCGTCGCCGCTGGAGCTATTCAGCATCAACGGCTACGTGGGAGCAGTGTCGGAGCCGGTGGCGACGCCGGAGCCGCGCTGGCGTAAATCGCTCACACGCCGTGGCGAGTGGGACCGCGTCGGCGAGACGAAGTCGCCGCCATCGGCGTACACGGTCAGCCTGACCGAGAGCGTGCCGCGTGAGACGGCTGCGTTCCTCGAACGGCTGAAGAAGTCTGGCGAGACGTTTGCGATCCACGTGGTGATCAGCGAGAACGGCGACCCGCAGGACTACAACACCTGGGATAGCAAAGAAGTCTACGAAGGCGTCAGCGTCACTGGCTTTGAGCGCGACGACGTTGAAGCCGACGAAGACGAGTACTGGACCATCACCAGCGAGACGCAGTACGCCTCGCGCGAGCGCCTGTTCCACCTCTACTTTGGCACGGAGGCGGAAGCGGAGATCACGACGGAGGTCGTGGACGTGGCGGTCTATCCGCCGACGGATAACGACGACTATGACGTTAAAGAGATTTATCTCCTGACCAAGGTCGTCGGGTCGAGCGCGCCGAAGTTGATCTACTCGCTGGATGGCGGTCGTGGCTGGACGGCGGTCGATCTCACCACGATCGGCGCCGACGAGCCGGACGCGATGGCGGTGGTCGGCGAGTACGTGATCATCGTCTCGTCGGCAGCCGGTGCGTATTACTTCGCACGCAAGGGCGCACTGAACTCGTGGACGAAGATCACGGACGGCTTCACGGGCGGTCCGACCTGCCTCTATGCACCGGCTGTTGGCTCGATCTTCATGGGTGGTCTGGGCGGCTATATCTACAAGCTGACCATCCCCGGTCTGCCTGTGGAAGTGCTGGAAGCCGGCTCGCTGACCACACAGGATATCAACGCCATCCACGGTGCCGGCTCGACGCTGCTGGCTGTGGGGAAGGCGAACACCGCGATTCTCTCGCAGAACGGCGGTCGCTCGTTCAGCGCGCTGACCGGTCCTGCACCGGCAGTGGACCTGACCTGCTGCTGGGTCGTCGACAAGGAGACGCTCTGGATCGGTGGCGACAAGCTGTACAACTCGCGGGACGGTGGGAAGGCGTGGGCACCGGTGGCGACTGGTATCCCCGGTCTGACGGCCATCACGGCCATCGTCTTCTCAGCGGAGACTAACGCGGTCGGCTATGTCGCCGGTGTCGGTGGTGGAAATGGCTATCTGGCGCGCACGACCACGTTTGGAAACGGCTTCGAGATGGTGACGCTGCACAACGTGCCAGCCTCGGACCGCTGGAACGCGCTGGCGGTCGGCGGCCCCAACTTCTTGGTCGCTGCCGGCCTGCACGATGACGGCACCGATGGCGTCGTGGCGCTCGGTACAGACCCACGGTAAGTGGGAGCTACAGCTCAGTCAGAAGGGCCGGCGTGCCCGGCGCAACCGGCCCTTTATGTAGAAAGAGAGTAGAACGCATGTCCAACGGATATATCGACCCTGTCTTGGCGAAGCGACTAGAGGATGACGATCTGCCGCTGGTCGAGGCACCGCAAATCAAACTGCCGCGTGCACGCTACCGTTTCGCCGACGGCACGGTGGTGACGCTACGCGGCATCGCGCAGATGCTGCTGTATGGTGCGCAGAGCGAGGTCGGCAAGCCGACACCACCAATGCGCAAGGTCAAGATGGCCGGTGGTGGTGTGCAGTACATCCCCCGTCGCGACGACGAGCCGGTGCTGAGCGAGGCGGAGATCGCGGCGATTCAGGATCCAGAGAAGCGCAAGGCTGAGGAAGCGTATGCACGCTACCGTGCCGAGCTCAACCAGTGGCAGATTGAGCGCAACACGCGCATGGCGCGGCTCCTGTTCCTGACCGGCGTGGAGGACAGCCCTCCGCCGGAGGTCGCCGAGCTGTGGAAGCAGATGGGTTTCACCGCCGAAATGGACATCAAGTATGCATGGCTGGCGAGCAAATTGCCCAATGCCGAGGCGATGGCGCACTTCTTCGAGACAGTCACGTCACTCACAATGCCGACCGAGGAAGGGCTTGAGCGCGCCGAGGAGATGTTTCAGAGCGCAGTTCAGGCAGGGCCGGGAGCCATGGCAGGATCTCAGCGAAGCGAGCAAGCGGCTGGCACGTCTGCGGAAGGGCAAGAAGCGGTCGCGCCTGCCGGAGTTCCAGACAACCCGGCTGCTCCATGAGAGACTGGCGGCTCATTGGGCTGGCTACACCTGGGCGCAGTATCAGGCGCTCCCTGGTGATGACCGGTGGGTGGACTGGCGACGCTACTATGATTGCAAAGCGTGGGTGATCGCGGCGTATCAGGTTAGTGTCGAGCTGGAAAGCGTGAGGAACGCAGCATGGGATTAGAGAAGACCGGGCTGCAGCTTGTCATACAAGGGACACAGTCGTTTATCTCAGACGTACAGCGTGCGCAGAAGGCGACGGATCGGCTGCATGAGTCGTTCCAGAGGCTGACCTCGCGCTCTGCCTCGACCGGGCTGAAGAGCCTGAATATCGGCGAGATCGTGCCGTCGGCGGCGCTGGACCGGCTCAAGGGCCTGAACGACCAGTTCGATCAGCTCGGCATGATCGTGGGGCGCGTCTCTCCGCAGATCGGCGGCGCGATCCACCTGTTCTCCGGCTTGACCGCTGAGCTGGGCAGAACCGCCTCTGCCATGTCTCTCACGACGATGGGCGCAGTGGCGCTGGGCGCGGCGCTGATCGGCCTCGGCATGCGCGGCGCCGCGATGACCGGTGTGGTCCAGGCGTTTGACGCGCTGTCGGCCAGCGCCGGAACGACCGCGAACGTCCTGCTGCAAGACCTGCGTGAAGCGGCGCGCGGCACGATCGCCGATATGGAATTGATGCGGCAGGCGAACTTGGCGCTGGCCGGTGCGGGGCCTGAGCTGGCGAAGGCGCTGGCGGTGGATGGCGGGCTGGCAGGGCTGCTGGAGATCGCGCGCGTGCAGGCGCGAGCGACTGGCGAGAGCGTCGATTACCTCTTTAACTCGCTGGTGAGTGGGATCAAGCGCAGCTCGCCGCGCCTGATCGACAACACCGGTCTGGTGCTCCAGGTCAGTGAAGCGAACGAAGCATACGCGAGGGCACTTGGCAAGACGGTTGACCAGCTGACTGCTGAAGAGCAGCAGATCGCGCTTCTGAACGCCACGCTGGAAGCCGGGCGGGTCGGCATTGAGCAATACGGCAACACCGCGCTCCAGGCGTCTGAGTATATGGCACGCATCCAGACGACGATCACCAACACACTCGACCGGCTGGCGCTGGCGGTGCAGCCGATCTTCACGACGCTCCTGGCGATTGCCGACACGATCGTCAGCGGCATTGTGTGGCCGATCCAGAACATTGTGATCCCGATTCTCTACGAGCTGGCCAACACCATCTTCGGACCACTTCTCACGTCGTTCAATCTCTTCCGAGACGCCGTCGGCGAAATAATGGCACCTGTGCTGAATCTTATCCACCGGTGGGTAGTGGTGGTGGTGGGAACGCTGCGCTATTTGGGCCATGCCTTCCAGTGGATCGCCGAGCAGGCGGCCAAGCTGTTTGCACCGATCAAGGACATCGTCAAGAAGTACATCGTCGAGCCGTTCACCAAGCTGCTGGATCCGGTGAACTTCGCTCGTGCCGCCGGCCGCACCTTTGGTGCCTACGCCGAGGGGATCATGTGGGTCGCCAACAACCTCATCTTCCCGGCAGTCATCGCGATTGCGAAGTTCATCGCCGACTTCCTGATGGGCTTCAGCCCTCCCAAGAAGGGACCGCTGTCGACCATCGACAAAGGCGCGGCGGCCGTCATGCGTGCCTGGCTGGAAGGCTTCACCGGCGTCTCGCTCTCCCCAGTCTCGGACATGATGGGTCGGGTCAATACGCTGCTCGGCGACATCGCCCTGCTCACGCACGACAAGGTCACCGCGCTCCTGGCGCAGCTCGACGAGGAGCTCCAGCCATTTGTTGACAACCTGGAGATCGCCAAAGCCTATGCCGAATCCATTCTGGGACCGCTCCAGCAGGCCGAAGACGCGATGAGGAAGCGGCTCGATGCAGCGGTGCAGCAGTTCACCAAGGGTGGTCTGAGCGCAGACGCTGTGCGTGCTCTGGACCGGCAGAACGAAGCGCTGGCGAAACAGAAGGAGCTGTGGGAAGGCGTCACCGCCGAGGCCGAGTACCAACTCGCGCTCAAGAAGTCCGAGCAGGCGCTGCTGCGTGCGATGCTGATGATCCAGGAGCGGCGCACGCGGCCCGACGAGAAGATTGCAGCCGCCACGGAGAAGGCGGCGAAGGCCGTGAAGGAAGCCACGACCAAAGGTGGTGGTGGGAAGGCTCCCGAGCCGGAAGCGGTCGTGGCGGGCGCCGGTGGCGCGCTGCCTGACCTCTCGTCAAGCATCGGGAACATTCTCGGTGTGACGGACGAGGAGATTGACGAGTTGTTCGGTGAGATGGGGACAGCCTTTACCGAGGCGTTCATGACACCTGGTGTGAAAAACCAGTGGAAGTTGTTCGAGAAGAACACCGACCAACTCCAAAAGCAGATCGACCGGGCCAAGCAATCCAAGCCCTTCCAGGAGATGCAGAAGTGGTTTGGTGAAGACGGGGAATTGGCAAAATCCTTCGAAGGGTTCAAGTCCTCCGCCGAACTGATCTGGGATGGTCTGTTCAACAGTGAGAACGGATACATGGTCAACAAGTGGCGCGAGTTCAAGAAAACGTTCTCACCAGATTTCGACGCTTACTTCTCTGAGTCGGGTGGTGGGAGTGAGTCGCTGTCCGACAAATTCTGGAAGTGGACGGCGGCGATTGCTCTGGCCACTGATGGGCTATTTGGCGAGGATGAAAGTGGCCTGAAGGGAAAGTTCAATCAGTTCAAGACGGACGTCGGAGATATCTGGGACAGCATCTTCGGCGAGGACGGCAATATCCTCAGCACCGACTTCCATGCAATCGTTACCAAGTTCAACGAGCTTTTCGTGCTGGACGGGGAAGGCAGTCTGCGCCGTCCGGTGAGCTTCTTCAAGACCTACATGTCCATGGTCTTCACAGGCGAAGGGCCGTTTAGTCTGTCTGCAATCTTCAAGAACTTCACCGGACAGCAGCTCCTCGACAAGTTCAATAACCTGTTCGTCTTAAGCGGGGTGGACAGCTTGCGCAACCCGGTCAACTTCTTCAAGACATATCTGTCCATGGTCTTTACTGGCACCGGGCCATTCAGTCTGGAGTCTATCTGGAGCGCAGTCTCAACCCAGACGATCAAGACCAAGTTCTCCGACGACTTTGGTGAGGGCGGTGTGCTGCAGCTCACCATGTACTCGTTTATGGAGACAATGAGGCTGCTGTTCGAGGGAGACAACAGCACTTTTGGCAAGCTCATGTCGGGTGCTGCTGGGCTGGTTGAAAACCTGTTCACTCTGCCAGTTACGACTGTCCTAAATGCGCTCATTGGAGCTTTCGTCGGCACACTCAACCTGATCGCAAAGGCATTCAACAGCATCATCGACGGCATCCTCGAAAACCAGGGGATCGCCGACCCGCTGATCCCAGATGCTGTCTTGGAAAAGCTCAGGATGAAGGAATTGAACCCGGCCGACTTCATGCTTGGACCTACACAGAAGACGCTCGGTGGGCCACCGACACCTACACCCGGCTCCTTCGCCCGAGGCGCCTTTCTGGGTCCCGGTCTGGCGAGAGTGCATGGTGGTGAGGTGCTGGTTCAGTCGGCCAGACCTTACGCCGTCTTCCCCAAGAAGTGGGTGGACGCGATGGATCGCCTGGCGAACGCGATGGTGCCGTACAACGCACCGAGCGTGCCGGCACCGGTCGTCAATGTCCAGAGCAGTGGCGGCGTGACAAACCATAACACCTTCAACGTTCACAGCCAGCAGTCAATGCGGCTGGCTCTGGCGAGAGCGAGGGCGTTTGGAACATGAGCGAGCTGCTGTATCAACTCGTCTTCTACAACCACCACCGCGACATGGTGGACTTGATCGACGCCAGCAGTCTGAGCGAAGTGAAATACTCGCGCCAGCTCAACAATTACGGCGCGCTCCAATTCACGATGCGTGCCGATCGGGCGAAGAGCTTCCACAGCATTCGCGATGTGCTGGTGCAGCTTCAAGTCTCGGTCGACGGCGGTCCGATGATCAGCGAGGGCGAGTACCTGATCCGGCAATCGATCCTGCTGCCTGGTGAGCCGTATGATGTGCTGATTATTGGTGCGGTCGGGCTGGAACACCTGCTCTTCCGCCGCATCTTCCTGGCCGACGACGACCCGCTGGTCGCCAACGGCTACAGCACCAAATACGACCGCGCCAGCGAGGTGATCGCCAGTGTGGTGACCGACCAGTGCATCGCCCCAGCGCGGCGACCAGGGCGGGCTATCTCCGGACTAACGATCGCGCCCCACAGTCCGTCAGGCGACCCGATCCCCTTCCGCGAGCAGTCGTCCGAGACGAAAGTGCTGGAGCTGGTCAAGAAGCTGGCGACAGCGGGGCGCACCGACTTCTGGATCACATTCGATGCCGCCACCAAGACGACGCCCATGATCATCGGTCGGCGGGGCACAGACCGGCGGAAAAGCACGAACTGGCCGCTGCAGCCGGTGTGCTATTTCTCGCCCGACAACGGCTCGATGACCGATCCAGAGCTGGAGCAGGACTATCGCGAAGAGAAAAACACCGTCTTCGTCTTCGGCCAGGGGCCAGCCGGTGGGCGCTTCGTCTACGGCAAGAGCACGCCGGAGACGACCGTCTCGCCCTGGAATCGCTGCGAGTTCGGTGTGACGGCCAATCAGTACACAACCATCGACGACCTGTTCGGAGAGGCCGACGCGGCGCTGATCAACGCACTGGCGAATCAGACGCGCTTCTCCTTCACCATTCCGCAGGATGCACCGCTGCAATACCTGCGCGACTGGTTTCTCGGCGATCTCGTCAATGCTGGTGTGTCCGGTGTCGAATTCGATATGCGTGTGGCAGGCGTAACAGTGACGCTGAACGCCGAGGGTGTGACGGTCGAGCCGGAGTTGGTGAGGTATCAAATATGAGCAGCGAATTCGATCTTTACTGGAACCGCCTGATGGCGCCGATCCGCGCACTGGAGCAGCGTGTGGCGGCGCTGGAGGGCCGGCCATCGCGCGCCGAGGAAGCTGGTGGCGTGGCGGTCGTGGATACGCTGCCGGCTGCAGGCGTGCCCGGCCGCATCCTGTTTCGCACGACCGACAGGAAGTTCTACGGCGACACCGGCACTGCCTGGGTCGCGTTCCATTAGCGGGGTGAGCGATGGTATACGTGCCGCACGAGATCGGCGAGGTTGAGCAGATCATAACCTACGATGGCGAGGTATTCACACTTGGCGATGGGTTCGACCAGGCGGTGCTGAGCATCGGTGGACGAGGCATGCCAAGCGCCAGCTACCACACATACCAGGGCTATCAGCAGCCGTTCCCGGTGGTGCGCAGTTATGTGATCGAGCCGCGCTCGGTCACTCTCTCGCTGCTGGTCGTGACTGAGCATCGAGCAGACTACTGGGAGAAACGCCGGCAGCTTGTCGAGGCACTGCGCTTCAATCGTGGTGGACCACTGACGCTGCGCCACATCCGCGCTGACGGCACAGCGCGCGACCTGCTGTGTTATCCCGATGGTGCGCTGGACTGGCAGGACGAGAGCGAGTGGGACGCCTGGGAGACGGAGATTGCGCTGGTGGCGCACAATCCGCTGTTCCAGGACGCCGAGATCACATCCGTGCGGCTGGATAAGGCCGAGCTGACACTCTCGTTTCCCATCACGTTCCCAATTGCCTTTGAGGGCGTCTACTCCCCGATTTACGAGGACATCGTCTACGATGGCGACTTCCCGGCGTGGCCCATCATCGAGGTCGACGGTCCGTACACGACGCTGCGCGTGGAGAATGTCACAACCGGCGCCGTGGTCGGGCTGGCAGTACCGATCAGCGCCGGCGAGAAGCGCATCTTGGACCTGACACCGGGCCAGCAGCGTCTGGTCGACCAAAACGGCGTCTCGCGGTGGGGCGAACTGTGGATGCCGGACTCAGTGCTGATGGCGTTCAACTTGCGCCCACCGGGGCTCTCGCGATTGGTCTCAATCTACGAAGGTGTGCCCGGTGGCGTGAACCGGCTGCGTGCGACGTTCACCGGCCGCACCAACGATACGGCCTGTGTGATCCACTACCGGCGGCAATTCTTGAGTTTGTGAGGACTTGACCGATGACTCTCATTAACGCACTACCATTCGACGGTGTCTCGATCAGCTCGGAGACGTGGCGGCAATTCCAGAGGCACATACTGCAGCCGATGGGCAGCAGCACCGTCAACGATGGCATTTACTACACACCGACGACTGGCCAGTTTAAGGTGACGCGCGTGAGCGCGACGCAGGTATCGGTGCAAAGTGGCGCGGGCATGGCGAACGGTCTGCCGTTCTGGTCTACATCGACCATCAACCTGTCGGTCGCAGCGGCGCACGCGACGTACACGCGCTACGACTTCGTGGTGGTGCGCGTCAACTTTATCGACAAGGAAGCGCGCGTCACCATTCTCCAGGGCACACCAGCAGCCTCGCCGGTGGCGCCGTCGCTGCAAAAGAGCGCCGCACCGTACTACGATGTGCCACTGGCACTGCTCACGGTGGCTCCTGGCTCTGGTGTGACTGATGTCAGCGACCGCCGTGAATTCATCTCCGGTGCGTCGAGCGTGCAGCGTGTCGTTCGTAATGCTGACAGCACCACTTTGCTGCCAGGGCACATCGTCGCATGGAACCAGTTTAATCCGATCGATGTGGTCCGCACAAATCAAGCCAGCAGCGTGTGGACTGCTGGTGTCATCGAGACGGCCATCGCACCCGGCGGCTACGGTCTGATGACGGAGTACGGTGTCGGACGCGTGCGCATCAACATGTCGCGCGGTCCCGGCGCTCGCTTCGGTACTAGCACGCAGCTCGGATTCGCCACCGAACAACCATAC
>Ga0134099_1000478_pt1 | contig 47149 bp, 44 predicted proteins | sample 10_taG_2_FD_105482 | JGI IMG/M metagenome (GOLD analysis project Ga0134099, IMG submission 105482) | Switchgrass degrading microbial communities from high solid loading bioreactors in New Hampshire, USA - 10_41_5_180_A2 metaG | ecosystem: Engineered > Bioreactor > Semi-continuous > Anaerobic >...
TATGACCTCCTCTACTTTATTTGTTTTGTTTTGTTTCCCTAATAAAGTAGAAATCATATCGTGGTTACTTTTGTCAATTAGCCTCCACGAAATTTACACCACTACTTGAGACTATAACAAAAAGAGTGTTATTGAAAGGGCGGGATTTTGAATGGCATTTCTGCAGGTTAATTTTTTTCCCGGGCTCTCAGGAGGCTTACAAACTTTAATGCCCTAGTACCCCTGGATCGGTTTGAACAACCCGGGGAAAAAAGTGTTTCAGGGCAGCAGCTGAAGGCTCTTTATCTGTTACACGGCTATTCAGGGAACTACATGGACTGGATAGTAAACAGCAATATACAGGAATTTTCGATAAGGTACAATATTGCCGTTTTTATGCCCTCATGCGAGAATTTCTTTTATCTGGATGATACCGATATGGGAGCAAAGTATTCCGAGTACACGGGTATTGAACTGGTTGAGTTTACACGCAGAATGTTTCCTGTTTCGGACAAAAGGGAAGATACATTCATCGGCGGATTGTCAATGGGCGGATACGGTGCTATTAGAAACGGACTTAAGTATTCCGGTACCTTTGGCCGCATTATAGCCCTGTCTTCAGCGCTGATTATAGACAAGATAGCCGGGATACCCGTTGATTTCAAGGACGGTATAGCCGATTACAATTATTATTCGAGAGTGTTCGGAGATGTAAACAAGGTCAAGGGCAGCGACAAGGACCCTGAGGCTCTTGTACTGCAGTTAAAAAAAGAAAACAAGCGAATCCCTGAAATATTCATGGCCTGCGGAACCGAGGATTTTCTCCTTGCTGCAAACAGAAAGTTTCACGAATTTCTACTGGCAGAGGGAATAGAGCATACATACAGGGAAAGCCCGGGCACGCATGACTGGAAGTTCTGGAATGAATATATTGAAAAAGGTCTTGAGTGGGCCTTGGAATATCAAAATCCCTGAAAACCCGGATTGATATTTTCCTTGGATTAATAAAAAACAGCTCGGACATGGGCTGTTTTTTATTATATATGTTTGTATGTCAAACGGTTGACAGAAAAATGATTAATACATTATAATTAATTAAACGGAAATCAAATAAAAACAAGGCATGGTGGTTTTATAATGGGTGGTAATATATTTGACAGATTCCGTAGCACGGAGGATTTAAATAGCATACCCAAGGGGGATATGCCCGGAGATAAAATACATATAAATTTCGTTCACCTGGAAAAGGCAAAGGCCATAATTCCTGTTCTGATGGATATGCTGAACCCTATACTGGAAAACCACTTTTTCAGCCGGGGGATTATATCGATTTGCGGCGGTTCCGGTACGGGCAAGTCTGAGATTGCATCCCTGCTGTCCTATTATCTCAATGAGACGGGCATAGGCAGTTATATCCTGTCCGGCGACAACTATCCCCACAGGATTCCGGAATACAATGATGCCGAAAGACTTCGCATTTTCAGGCAAAGCGGAACGAAAGGCCTTATTGTTCACGGGCAGTATACCGAGGAGAGAAGAAAAATCCTTAACATGCTGCAGAAGAATAATGAAGATACCGATCCTAAGTTTATTGAAACGTATCCGTGGCTGGAGATATACCATAATGAAGGAAAACTGGGACTCAGGAATTACCTGGGTACACCCAGTGAAATAGACTTTAACGAACTTAATGAAATTATTTCACAGTTTAAGAACGGGGCTGACAGGATTTTTCTAAAACGCATGGGCAGAAAACCCGAAGAGATTTGGTATGAAGCAGTGAATTTCAGAAATATTAAGGTATTGATTATAGAATGGACCCATGGCAACAGTCACTATCTCAGGGGGATTGATATTCCCATTCTGCTGGGAAGTACACCGAAGGAAACCCTGGAATTCAGAAAACAGCGCAACAGGGATCGTGGGACCGACAGTCCGTTTACCGAAACAGTCCTTGGCATTGAACAGGAATTGCTGATAACTCAGGCTGCAAAAGCCAGAATAATTGTATCATCCGACGGGAAAATCATTTCACACAAGGAATACTTGAGAGCAATGACGGAATGAAACATTAAAGTCGGCAGGAGGGAGTTTCATGTCAAGACAAGTTTGCCCTGAAATCAATGCCGGTCCGATGTTCAATGCATACCCTGACAGTCTGGGAGGCAAATTGGCAGACATAGTACGGTTTCTTGAAATGAAGGAGCTCAATAACGTTTTCGGATCTTTTTACATACTTCCCAGTATTTTTAACACCGATTTGGACCGCGGCTTTTCGGTTATTGACTATGAACTTAACGAACAGCTCGCATCAGCCGAGGATCTGGAAAAACTCAGGAAACTGAAAATTGAACTGAAGCTTGATTTTGTTCTGAATCATTTATCGGTGCTTTCACACCAGTTTCGGGATATTCTGAGAAACGGTGAAAATTCTGAATTTAAGGATTTTTTTATTGACTGGAACAAGTTCTGGAACGGATACGGGCAGATGACCAAAGAAGGCTATATAATGCCTGATGAGGATTTAATAAAAAACATGTTTTTCAGAAAGCCCGGCCTTCCCATTCTGTTTGTCAGGTTTCCTGACGGGAAGGAAGTCCCTTACTGGAATACATTTTACCAGGAAGTGAAATATGACAGACTGGATGCCGTGGATTTGGTTTACGCGATGGATATCCAGTATCCGACGGCTGAAAAAATAGCCGAGCTGGTCAACGCTGAAATTGCCGCGGGCAAAAAACCGGGAGATATTGATTTTGGAGAGTTTTCAACGTTCAGGGATAAAGTGGTTGAATTTCTTGAATCAGGCCGCATGTATCTCGGGCAAATGGACTTAAATGTCAAGTCGCCGAAAGTATGGGAATTCTACGAGGAAACACTGCGTAAGCTGTCAGAATATGGCGCAGGAATTGTAAGACTTGATGCATTTGCTTATTTATCCAAAAAACCCGGCTATAAAAATTTCTTTAACGAGCCGGAGACGTGGGAATTGCTTGAAAAAGTGAAAAAAATAGCGGACAGGTACGGAATTGTACTTTTGCCTGAAATACATTCGAGGTATGAGGAAAAAATCCATGAAAAACTTGCGGAAAAAGGCTATCTGACATATGACTTTTTCCTCCCGGGTCTTATTATCGATGCAATGGAACGGAATACGGGAGAATATCTGGCCGGATGGCTGAACGAACTGCAGGAAAAGGAAATAAGGGTCGTAAATATGCTCGGATGTCATGACGGGATTCCCCTTCTGGACCTGAAGGGACTTCTGCCTGATGTGTATATTGATAACCTGATTAATACGCTGGTGCAGCGCGGAGGTTACATAAAAGACCTGCACGGAAGAAAAAACATGTATTACCAGGTTAACTGCACATATTACAGTGCCCTGGGCGAAAGCGACAAAAAACTGCTTCTGGCAAGGGCAATCCAGTTGTTTATGCCCGGAAAACCTCAGGTATGGTACCTTGATCTTTTTGCGGGCAAAAATGATTATGAGGCGATAAAAAGAGGGCACAAGGAAATTAACCGGACAAATCTGACATGGGATCAAATCCGGGAAGGCATGAACAAAAAAATAGTCATGCAGCAACTGTCATTGCTGCGGTTCAGGAATACCTTTCCTGTCTTTGGTTTTGATGCTGAGGTTAAGGCAGATAATACTGAAAAACACATACTGAAAATATCATGGAAGAAAAACGGTAACAGTGCTTTCCTTGAAGCTGATTTGAAGACGTATGACTTCAGAATTGATGCCTTCGACGAAAATGGAATTATAACCTTTTCGTTTGATTCCGGATCCGAAGACTAGCATGTTATAAAATAAACAAATTATTGTCAAGCGCTTATTATAAGCAAAACATTAATAATTAGCAGTATTAAAATGTAAAGCAATTTGTATGAAGCCTGGCAATATGTTAAAGGGTTGACATACACCTGCTGTTATAGTAATATAAAATCAGCCCAGCATCATTGGGAACACTTTTTGAAAAAAAGGAGGTAAACCCATGAAAAGAAGACTATTGTCCATGTTACTGGTGCTTGCTGTGATGGCAACGCTGCTGACAGCGTGCGGCGGGAAGACATCTGGAGGTGTAAACGGTACGGTTTCGGATACTGCAGGTACTGATACCACCAAAACCGATGACAAAAAGCCTGTTAAAATTACATACTTCAACACTTCCGCAGAAGTCAACGAGATGTTCGAAAAAATGTTCAAAAGGTACAATGAACTAAATCCCAATGTTACAATTGAACTTATCCCGACCGGAATAGGGGAAGGGCAGCAGGAAAAACTGCAATCCCTTTATGCTTCCGTAAATGCGCCGACATTTATGAATGTGGACCCTGCAAACGTTATTGAGTACCAGGACCACCTTGTGGAATTTACCGAAGAAAACGCACCATGGCTGAGTCTTGCAGCTGATGGAACGGTTGAACAGGGAACATTCGGAGGGAAAGTGCTTGGAGCTCCGTGGAGCGTCCAGGGATATGCCCTGCTGTACAATAAAAGAGTAGTTGATGAAATATTCGGCGAAGGAAACTTTGATCCAAAAAGTATTAACACAAGGGATGCGCTTGAGGAATTCTTCAGGAAGTGTGAAGCCGCAGGTGTACCTGCAACCATGCTGCACGGGGCGAACTGGTCGCTGGGAGGACATTATCTCACGCTGGTATATGCAGTACAGGGGCCGAAAACTGAAGACGGTACAAGTTTTATAGATAAAATAAAATCCGGTGAGATAAATATTGAAGACAGCCCGATTTTCCAGGGTTACATGGATACATTTGATTTGCTTGCAAAATACAATTACAACAAGGCAGACCCGCTGGTAGGTGACTTCAGCAGGGATGCCCAGGCTTTCGCACAGGGCAAGTGCGCAACATTCTTTATGGGTGACTGGTTGTGGACCACACTGGTAACCATGGAGAATATTGACACCGAATATGGTTTTATACCCGTGCCCTGGAGCAATGACCCGAATGCATACGGCAACTCGGAAGTTGTTATGGTACTGCCCAAGTTCCAGTGTATAAACAAGTCGCAGAATACGCCGGAACAGCAGGAAGCAGCATTAAAAGCCCTGGGGTGGATGCTTACCGATCCCGAAGGTCAGCAGTTCTTCCTGGATGCAGGATTCTATATGCCTTATAAAAATGTAAGACAGGATATAGAATACAATTCAATGACGACTTCGATTGCTGAATACGCTCAAAGAGGTAAAACGATAAATCTGGGTGTTTTCTCATATATTTCAGGAGACGTGTGGACAGAAACCGGTAATCTTATGTTAAAATATTTGGCAGGAGCTATTACACGGGAAGAGCTTGCCAAAGGAATAAACGATTACTGGAGATCAACGAACAAATAACAAAATACTGCTGAAACTGATTGAAAAACGGATAACGGCGAAATTTCCGCCGTTATCCGTTCAGTTGAACTGGGGTTGTTGAAATGAACGGAAACAGAAAGAAGCTACTAAATAATATCGGTAGTTTTGTTTTGTTTATGGGACCCTCTCTTTTTGCCTTTACCTGTGTATTGCTGATACCTCTTGTTTATGGAATTTACCTGACTTTTACCAATTACAGCCCGATAAGAATAACTTATGAGTTTGTAGGTTTACGTAATTTCCAGGCGGTTTTCACGGATAAGGAATTCTGGCAGCAGTTTGGAAAGACTCTTGTATACGTATTGTATTCAACCATATTCTGCAATGTGCTTGCATTTCTGCTGGCGTTTCTGCTTACCGGCAATTTAAGAGGCCGGGATTTTCTTAGAGCCGGTTTCTTTACCCCGAACCTTATTGGCGGAATTGTGCTCGGTTATATCTGGAAGTTCCTTTTTTCAAATGTGATCACCAGACTGGGTGAAATCTGGGATTACCAGCCGCTTAAGACATCTTTCCTGACGCATCCCGAGCGGGCAATAGTTGCGATGATAATTGTTACCGTGTGGCAATATGCGGGATACCTGATGATAATTTATATTGCAGGCTTTGTCAGCATACCCGGGGATATCCAGGAGGCTGCGGAAATTGACGGGGCTACAGGTCTGAGAAAACTGCTGCATATAACAATACCGCTTATGGTTCCGTCGTTTATTATATGCTTTTTCATAATTATTTCACGGGGATTTATGACATATGATCTGAATCTGGCTCTGACAAACGGACAGCCATATGGGTCCACCAGGCTTGCAGCCATGCATATTTACCAGAAAGCTTTCCAGGCGAATGAGTATGGGATAGGACAGGCAGAAGCGATTATATTCTTCATTACGGTGGCAATTGCAGCGGTAACTCAAGTTCTTTTAACAAAAAGGTTTGAGGTGGAAGCATAGTGAAAGCAAAAAACGGTGTTCTGAAATTTTTCAGGTATGTGCTGATTTATTTTTTACTTGTAATATTTATAATTCCTTTTTACCTGATGGTGATTAATTCATTCAAAACCACTCAGCAGTTCGTTGCCAATCCTTTTATGCTGCCGGATCCTCAGAAGGCTGGAATTGACAACTATATCAGTGCGTTTAACAAGATGAATTTTCTCAATGCCATCATAAACAGCCTTATTATTACCGTTATCAGTATTTTTTTGATTTTGCTTACTTCATCCATGGCAGCGTATTTCCTGGTAAGGAATCAGTGGAAAATTAACAAGGTTATTTTTGCTGTACTTGTAGCGTCCATGATTGTGCCTTTTCAGGCAATCATGATTCCACTTGTCAGTATTTACGGCAGTTTAAACCTGATGAACAGCAAGTGGATACTTATATTCATGTATATGGGATTTGGTCAGGCTTTTGCCATTTTTATATTCCACGGGTTTATAAAAAATATTCCGGCTGAAATGGAAGAATCGGCGCTGATAGACGGCTGCAGCAAAATTCAGCTGTTTTTCCGCATAGTATTTCCGTTACTGAAGCCCGTGCTTGTAACGGTATTAATTCTTGACGTCCTGTGGATATGGAATGATTATCTGCTTCCAAGTCTTATTTTACTGTCTCCTGCAGAAAGAACCCTTCCGCTGTCGACTTACAATTTTTTCAATACCTACAGTGTTGATTATGCTCCGCTGATGGCCGGTATTGTACTTACAATTATACCTGTAGTTGCCGTTTATTTGTTCTCGCAGAAATACATTATTGAGGGTGTTGTTAAGGGAGCAATAAAATAGATTTGCCGGTTTTATTACGGAAGGGAGATCAGGTTGTCTCCCTTTCTACAAGCGTTACAGGGAAAATCACGCATGAAGGAATCGGCTTATCGTTTTCTGCCTTGGATATTATGCTCTCGACGGCATACATGCATATCTCGTCAATTGCCTGCCGTATTGTAGTAATTGTAGGATTGAAAATTTTGCAAAGGTCAATATCATCATAACCGACAACCTTGATTTGATCAGGTACTTTAATGCCGCGCCTGTTGCATGTTGCAACAACCTGGGCGGCAATAATGTCATTTGAAGTAAATATTCCGTCAACGTCAGGATGTTCGTCCAGCAGCATGTTCACGATTGACTCGTAGTTCATTGACAGGAACTGTTCCTCTGTAGCATCAATGAGAATATGGGGAATACCATTCTTTTCACAGACATCGCGGAATCCGTAATATCGTTTGTTGGCATCCATGTTAAGATGTATGCTTCCGCTGATGTGTGCAAGCTTTTTGCAGCCCTTTGAAATCAGGTGTTCTGCAGCAAGAACCCCGCCCTGGTAGTTGTCGGAGCATATGGCCGGTATCTGCGGGGAAATAATCCTGTCAATGGAAATAACCGGGGCGCTGATGTTAATTTTTTTGTCCAGATTTTGCGTGTGGCTTGCAATGATTACGCCCGCAACTTTATTTGCACTCAGCATGTCAAAATATTCGAATTCTTTCTTCGGTTCGAGATTTGACGTACACAGCAGCAGTTTGTACCCGAGTTTTGAAACCTGGCGTTCAACGCTGTCGATTACCTTGCTGAAGAACATATTCCTTGCAGACGGAACAATCAGGCCGATAAAGTTGCTCCTCTGGAGGGATAATGCCCGGGCAAATTCATTGGGGCGGTAATTAAGCTCCTTCATGGCTTTAAGTATTTTATTTCTTGTTTTTTCACTGACATAACCCCTGTTGTTAAGCATGCGTGATACGGTTGTAACCGTAACACCGGCTCTTTCTGCTACATCCTTGAGCGTACTCATATTACAACTCCACATCTATATTTGTTCAGATTAACATAAATTAACAAGTTACCATCCAGCAGACTGAATTGTTCCCGATTCTCAGGCTTCAGAAAATATACATGGATTCAATTTTCATGTCATCATATCATATATGTCATAATGTTGTAAAGCGGTTACATACCGTCTTAGCGCTGATATTCCGCACTTTTGTCCATTCTGCAGTGAGGTTGCGGGAACCGTTTTGTCACATATTCTTTAAACATCATTTACAGGGTTTATAATCGGTTTAAAACCGGAAAGCTATAATTAACATTACCCTTGCAGCGTTATAATTCAATGGTTATAATAGTGTGGAAAAAGGCATTCCTGTTTTAAGGAAAGGTGGATAAATTGAGCAGAAGATTGACACGTGAAAATGCTATGAAACTGCTGTACCAGCTCCAGCTCAGAGATGATGATGTTGATGAACAGATAAAAATATTTCTTGACGAAGCAGAAAATCCTGAAAGTCTGGACAGGGAATATTTTCTCGATGTTATTCATGGAGTAACCAGTCATAGGGAAGAAATCGACAATCTTATACAGGCTCATTCAATTGGCTGGCAGCTTGAAAGGATGCCAAAAGTGGACCTTGCAATTATGCGCCTTGCGGTTTATGAACTGAAATACAGAAAAGATATACCAGTTAACGTATCAATTAACGAAGCTGTGGAACTGGCTAAGAAGTACGGGGGAGAACAGTCAAAGAACTTTATTAACGGTGTGTTGGGCAAGATAGTAACCAGGCTTGCCAGTAATGAGGAGCAGTAAAAATGCAGGAAGTTATTACGGTTACCCAGCTTACAAGATATATAAAAAGGTTGTTTGCGTATGACAGCATTTTATCCGATGTGTGTGTAATAGGCGAAATATCAAATTTCAAGCTTCATTCGTCAGGACACATGTATTTTACGCTTAAGGATGAATCCAGCGTAATCAGATGCGTTATGTTCAGATCCCAGAACCAGTATCTGAAGTTTAAGCCGAAAGACGGCTTAAAGGTAATAGTCAGGGGTTATGTTTCAATTTATGAGGCGGGCGGTTCATACCAGCTTTATCCCGAGTACATGGAACCCGCCGGTCTGGGAAATCTTTATCTCGCATTCGAGCAGCTTAAACATAAACTGGAAAAGGAAGGGCTGTTCAAATCCGAAGCTAAAAAGAAAATTCCCTATCTTCCGGGAAGTATAGCTGTTGTTACATCCCCTACAGGAGCTGTTATCAGGGATATCATTAACGTGCTTTTCAGAAGGTTTCCGAACGCAGTACTCAAACTGTTCCCTGTTCAGGTGCAGGGTGATGATGCTGCAAGGCAGATATCCTGTGCGCTGGATTTTATAAACCGGCATAAGGCGGCAGACGTAATTATCCTGGCCCGCGGCGGGGGTTCCCTGGAGGAACTTTGGCCGTTCAATGAAGAGATTGTGGCAAGAAGCATATACAGATCGGAAATCCCGGTTATCTCCGCTGTCGGTCATGAAACCGACTTCTCAATTTCAGACTTTGTTGCCGATCTGAGAGCCCCGACACCGTCTGCCGCTGCTGAACTGGTTATTCCTGAAAAGGAAGTGCTGGTAAAATATATTCTTGATTTGCGTCTTCGCCTGAAAAAAGCCATAACAAACAGGATCCGGTGCGAACGACTTAAACTGGAACAGTTGATGAAAAGTCCGGCAATGAGGCATCCATTGGACAGGATTAACCAAAGGAAAATGGATTTGGAGATTATAAGGAAAAATATTGCTGAAGCGATGAAACGGAGAATTGAAAAGGAAAAAGGGACTCTTTCGGTTCTGTGCGGCAAGCTTGACGTACTCAGTCCTCTTACCGTATTGGCCAGAGGGTACAGTATTACAATGAAGGACGGCAATATTATAAAGTCTGTAAGACAGGTACATAATGGAGATAAACTGGATATAATCCTGTCGGACGGCAAAATAAGGTGTATTGCAGAGGGAGAATAAAAATAAAAAGTAAGGAGTAAGAATATGGAGCTTGGTTTAAGTTATGAAGAAGCCGTAAAACAGCTGGAGGAGATTGTTCAGCTGCTGGAAAAGGGAGATATACCGCTGGAAAAGTCCCTGGAACTTTTCCAGAAGGGTGTTGAATTATCGGCTTACTGTGCCAGGAAACTTGATGAAACTGAGAAGAAAATTGTTAAACTTATTGACGCAGACGGCGAATGTATCGAAGAACCCTGGTCACTGGAGGAAGAGCAATGAATTTCAGGGAAGAATTAACCAGTTTGGCTGCGCAGGTTGATGATTATTTGTCTGCGTACTTTGACAGGCTTAAATCAGAAGTACCGGAAAAACGGCTCATAGAATCAATGTACTACAGCATAATGGCCGGCGGAAAGAGAATAAGACCTGTTCTGACGCTGGCTGTGGCTAAAATGATGTCCAGGGATCCCAATGAGGTAATGCCTTTTGCTGCAGCAATAGAAATGATCCATACCTATTCGCTGATTCATGATGATTTGCCTGCCATGGATAATGATGATTACCGCAGAGGCAGACTGACAAACCATAAGGTGTTTGGCGAGGCAATGGCGATTCTTGCAGGAGATGCACTTCTGAATGAAGCGTTTACACTGCTCCTGGAAACCTCGGTGAAAGCGGGAAACAGGATTGAACGAGCAGTTGAAGCCTCATGTATAATTGCGAAAGCTGCCGGTAGGGACGGAATGATTGCAGGCCAGGTTATAGATATGGAATCCGAGGGAAAGCAGATTTCAGGGACAGTTCTGAAAACCATGCACAGAAAGAAGACCGGGGCACTGATTAGGGCAAGTATTGTAGCTCCGGCTGTTTTCATCGGCCTGTCACGGGATGAAATAAAAGCGCTGGACGAGTATGCCGAACATATAGGTATTGCGTTTCAGATAAAGGACGATATCCTCGATGTGGAAGGTACGGCGGAAGAGATTGGAAAACCTGTTGGCAGTGATGAAAGGAATAAAAAGACCACATACGTATCATTATATGGTTTGGACGGAGCCAGGAAAATGCTTGATGAAGTAACGCAGAAAGCGGTTGAAGTGCTGGACGTATTCGGTGACAAGGCATGGTTTCTGAAGGAAATGGCATATTTTATTGCCAGGAGAAGAAACTGACTTACCGAGGTGAGTAATGTTTAAGTTCATTTCAGATATAATAAACAACAGGGCTATTACCACTCCGGTATTGGCGTGGTTTCTGGCCCAGAGCATCAAATTTGTTCACCATTATATAAAACACCGGAAACCTGATTTCAGAAAACTGATAGATTCAGGCGGAATGCCCAGTTCACATACGGCTTTCACGGTGTCGCTGGCAACCATACTGGGCATACATAATGGATTTGGATCTGATATTTTCGCTTTGGCTGTTATTTTTTCCCTTGTTGTTATGGCTGATGCTGCCGGTGTAAGAAGGGCCGCAGGGAAACAGGCGCAGGTCCTGAACAAGCTTGTGAATTCCAGCGAACACATTCAGCTTGACAAACAGCTGAAGGAACTTCTGGGTCATACACCGATTGAGGTGTTCGCAGGAGCAGCATTGGGGATTATAACCGGGATAGCTTTAAATTAGGTGTGATAAACCGGCGTATATTTTTTTAAACTGCCTTATTGGAACTAATTAGTCCTTTGATTGGATTCTGAAGCTGTGCTATAATAATTATCACTCCGTCTGGAACGGAGGTGCTTAATCTGAAATAAACACACAATCAGGATGGCGCAGTATTCTAGTTGGCACTGTTTGTTTCGAAGGCGGGCCTAAAAATCCGCTAAAGGGCACATCGATGAAGTTCCTGGTGTCGGCTTGTTACGCCCAGTGATGGGCTGATGCTGGGAGTTAAGGTTTTGGGGCGGCCTGCAATGGCATGCGGGATATCGACCCCATTACCGCGGAGACCCGAGTTTCGTGGAAGACAGGTTGCTCCATTTCCGGATACATACCTTGACTACGATACGGGAAGAACCTGCTATGCGGTTCCGCAGTAAGGAGCTGTGAGCAGTGTAGCCTGCCTTGAGTGGGGTCTGAGGGATAATGGATCAGGTGCTTCGGTGCCAGGCCAGCATCGCTGCACTATTGCCGTTTGAAATCAACTCTGCAAAAGAGGCTAGAAACAGATAAGGCCTTCGGGGAAAACCCCTAGACTGTACATCAGGTATACGTGGGATTGCAGTGTGGTCTAAGTGGTGATCAGGCTGCGAAGAGGGCAACCCTTCGACATAGTGTTTAAATGGAAACAGCCGATCCGGCGACGGACGGTACACTCTGGGGAAATCCTGCCTGACCTAAGCCGCAAAATTTACCATGTATATCGCCATCCTGAAGTGTATTATGATTACATAACAGTTGTTATTATTCTTTTCTTTTTTCGAGAAAGTACCGATAAATATGGATAAAACCAATAACAGGAAAAACAGATGCAAAGCTGAGGAGGAAAAGCGCATACCCTTTAAGAAGGTTAAGACGGGAGCGAAAAAAAAGCAGACCATTTGGGCTGCTGTTGTAACAATTGTATCTTTTCTTCTGTCATTGGGCATTCTTGCCATATCTGCGGAACTGTTCGAAAGAATCTCTGTGTTCTGGTCATTTTTGGTCGTATTCGTCATTATTTTTGTCGGGGTATTTTTTGATGTGATAGGCATAGCTGTTACTGCAGCCGATGAAACCCCGTTTCATGCCATGGCGTCCAAAAAATATAAGGGAGCCAGGCATGCCATTCTTCTGATTCGGAATGCAGACAAGGTGGCAAGTATCTGTAATGATGTAATTGGTGATATATGCGGTGTTGTCAGCGGGACTGCAGGCGCTGCAATAGTTTTCCGCATTTTTGCGGGAAATACCGGAGCCGGATGGACAGAGGCTGTGATAGGCGGGCTGACAGCTGCTTTGACGGTGGGCGGTAAGGCTTTTGCAAAAAGGTTCGGAATGAATAACAGCAATCTTATAGTATACCGTGTAAGTTTGTTTCTTTCTCTTTTTATTCCATTAAATGGCAGTAAATAATTGATTTAACTTTTTTCCTTTAGTAAAATATACAAATGCGGGTATCAGATTTTATCCACAATATTAATTCTGAAAGAAGGAAAGTGCAATTGGAAAATAAAAGCTGCCTGTGTTCAACCGGAGTTTTGAAACATATAAACGGACCTGAGGATTTGAAAGAACTGAAGATGTGCTGTCTTCATACTCTTGCCGGTGAAATTAGGAACTTCCTGATAGAAAAAATCTCCCGGACAGGGGGACATATTGCTTCAAACCTTGGTGTTGTTGAATTGACCATTGCATTACATACTGTTTTTAATTCTCCCAGGGACAAAATAGTATGGGATGTAGGACACCAGACCTATGTGCACAAAATACTGACGGGAAGGAAAGATGCAATAGGTAAAATAAGGCAGATGGGCGGTATTTCGGGTTTTCCGAAAATTACTGAAAGTGAGCATGACTGCTTTAATACCGGGCACAGTTCAACATCAATATCGGCTGCGCTGGGTATGGCCAGGGCACGGGATTTGCAGGGGGAAGACTACAATGTTATCGCTGTAATCGGCGACGGTGCCTTAACTGGAGGTATGGCCTTTGAGGCTTTAAATGATGCCGGTAACAGCGGAACAAATCTTATTGTTGTTTTGAATGACAATGAGATGTCCATATCCAGGAATGTCGGGGGCATGTCACGGTACCTGAGCCGGATACGGACCGAACCAATATACTATAAAGTCAGGAATGATTTTCAGACACTGGTTGACAACATTCCTGCGATAGGAAAGTCGGCCAGAAAGGCCCTGCACAAGGTAAAGGGTTCGATAAAATATCTGCTTCTTCCCGGCGTTCTTTTTGAAGAACTGGGATTTCACTATTACGGTCCGCTGGACGGACACAATATACCGGAAATGTACAGGGTTTTCCGAAAGGTAAGAAACATGAAAGGTCCCGTTCTTATTCATGTCTGCACAAAAAAGGGAAGGGGATATACTCCTGCCGAGGAAAAGCCGCATAAATACCATGGGATTTCCCCCTTTGACGCCGAAACCGGCGAAGTAATATCTGAAAGCAACGGCAGTTTTTCCAGTGTTTTTGGGACTAAGCTTGTGGAAATTGCAGAAAAACACAGGGAAATTGTTGCAATAACCGCAGCAATGCCGGAAGGAACGGGTCTAAGCCTTTTCAGCGAAAGATTTCCGAAGCGTTTTTTTGATGTCGGAATTGCTGAGCAGCATGCAGTTACAATGGCAGCCGGGCTGGCGATAAGAGGTTTAAGGCCTGTTGTAGCTATTTATTCGTCATTTCTTCAAAGAGCTTATGACCAGATTATACACGACGTTTCGCTGATGAACCTCAATGTCATATTTGCCATTGACCGGGCAGGAGTTGTGGGTGATGACGGTGAAACCCACCAGGGTATATATGATATAGCGCTGTTCTCAACACTGCCGAATATGACAATGATGTCACCTGCTGACTATGATGAACTGGAAAAAATGCTTGACTATTCGGTTGAGTACCGAAACGGTCCTGTCGCGATCAGGTATCCGCGGGGCCAGGGAAAAAGGAATCTTGCGCCCGATCTGCCCATTGAGCATGGGAAAGCCGTTAAGATTATGGACGGGGAAGACTTGACCATTGCTGTTACCGGGCATATGCTTGAACCGGTCCTTGAAGCGGCCCGTGAACTTAAGAATCGCGGGATATGCTGTGATGTCCTGTATTACCGTTTTATCAGGCCTTTTGACACCGAAATGCTGTGCAAATCTGTTCTCAAAACCCGTTTCCTGATGACGGTTGAAGACCACGTAAAAAGCGGAGGATTCGGAAGTATAGCATTGTTTAATCTAAACGGGGCGGGGGTCAATATTCCGGTCGAAATAGCCGCTTTCCCCGATATACCGATAGAGCACGGAAAAAGAAGCCTTCTTTACGAGAAGTTTAGACTTGATCCAAAGGGATTAACAGAAAGGGTACTGAAAAGGCTCAGAAGCAAAGGTGATTGAAATGCCGAAGGAAAGACTGGATATACACCTGGTTAACAGGGGTTATTTCGACAGCAGGGAAAAAGCACGCAGGGCGATTATGGAGGGACTTGTTCTAGTAAACGGAGTTATTGAGGACAAACCCGGTTTTCAGGTTGGTGCCGGAGCTGAAATTGAAATAAAGGGAAACCCTGTCCGGTATGTCAGCAGAGGCGGGCTTAAGCTCGAAAAGGCAATAAACGAATTTGGCATTGTTCTTGCCGGAAAGGTATGTATTGATATAGGAGCCTCTACCGGAGGTTTTACCGACTGCATGCTGCAGAACGGTGCCTCCAGGGTTTATGCCGTTGATGTCGGATACGGTCAGCTTGCATGGAAACTGAGGAATGACAGCAGGGTAGTAGTTATGGAACGCACCAATTTCAGGTATGTCAGGCCTGAAGATATTGGCGAGCATGTGGATTTCGCGTCAGCAGACGTTTCTTTTATTTCCCTTACCAAAATAATACCTCCGGCAAAACAGCTGCTTAAAAATAACGGCAGCATGGTATGTCTGATTAAACCCCAGTTTGAAGCAGGACGGGAAAAGGTTGGGAAGAAAGGTGTTGTAAAGGATCCTGACGTTCACAGGGAAGTTATAGAAAAAATAATTGATTTTTCCCAAAATACCGGTTTTGCTGTAAAAGGGCTTTCCTATTCCCCGATAAAGGGGCCTGAAGGAAATATAGAATATTTGCTGTACCTGGTTCTGAATTCGGACCGACATGACTTTGAACCTGTTGAAAAAATTGTTGCAGCCGCGCACGAAGAACTGAAATGAATACGTGGTGAAAATCAGGCTGTTCAGTGTCATTAATACAGTGCAATTCTGTTGTATTTTTATTCAAAATGGCTGTATAATAGAATCAGTCAGTAGGGGAGAAACTGCCAATGGAACATAAGCGTATAGGGTTATTTGTCAACAGAAAAAAGGACAGTCGTCTTGAAATTACTAAAAAGCTTGTCACACTGATCGGGAAATACGGTATGAAACCTCTTCTTCCGAAGTCTGTTGCAACGGACTTGGGGCTTGACGAGGGTTACAGCGAATCAGCCATGCTGGACATGGCATCTTTCCTGATATCAGTTGGCGGTGACGGTACCCTTCTGAATATGGCAAGAGCCTCGTTTAATTATGATATTCCTGTGCTCGGCATAAATCTGGGTACAGTTGGATTCCTGGCCGATGTGGAGATTAATGAAATAGAAAAGGCAGTAAAGCGGCTTGCCGATGATGATTATGAGCTGAAAAACCGGATGGTGCTTTCAGCGACGGTTTTTCGGAATAATTCAACCGTTTTTGAAAGCATTGCGCTCAATGATGTGGTGGTAAACAGGGACGGGCTTTCAAGGATTATCAGGCTCCGTGTATTCGTTGATAACCAGTTTATAGACTCTTTTCCGGGAGACGGGATTATCGTCTCAACTCCGACGGGCTCCACCGCCTATAACCTGTCTGCCGGCGGTCCGATAGTACAGCCCGACATGGAGATGATGATAACCACTCCGATATGCCCGCACATATTGTATTCCCGTTCATTTATCACAAGTGCCGACAGAAAACTTCGCATTACAATAAATGATGATTACCCCGACAGCGCCATTATAACCATGGACGGGCAGGAAGGGTTCAGGATTGAAGCCAGTGATGAAATTCTGGTTACAAGGGCAGGGAAAGATATAAAGTTTATTTCATTTAAAGATGTTAATTTCTTTGAAGTATTAAGGGCAAAGATTCATGATCCGGCTCTGAAACCAGGTCACTGATTTGGAAAAATTTACATAGTTCCTGAAGCATTGAGCTTTTAAACAGCAGCCGGCTTATCCAAATAAATGAAAGGGGAAGTATATGAAGTACAACAGGCACGCAAAGATTCTTGAAATAATAGAGAATTATGACATTGAAACACAGGACGAACTTGTGGAGAAATTGAAGGAATTCGGTATGGATGTTACACAGGCAACGGTATCAAGAGACATAAAGGAACTGCGACTGGTAAAGGTTACAAGCCCGGACGGAAAAGCAAGGTACAAGGCGATGAGCAATGAACCCAATGTCATCAGTGACAGGCTTCTTACAATACTGAGAGAGGGGTATGTTTCAAGCGATTATGCCAACAATATTCTGGTGGTGAAAACCCTGCCCGGAATGGCCCAGGCTGTTGCATCAGCGATAGACTCACTGGGCTGGCCGGAGGTTGTCGGTACAATTGCCGGGGATGATACAATAATGGTGGTTACCCGTGCAGAAAGAATAGCGGAGGAAATGCAGGAGAGATTCACCTCGCTGTTAAAGGGGGATTAGTTAATGCTTATCCAGCTGTCGGTTGAAAATATAGCCATTATAGAGAAACTCACGATTGAGCTGGAAGAAGGACTTAACATACTGACAGGAGAGACAGGGGCCGGAAAATCAATACTGATAGATGCAGTGAACATACTCCTGGGAGGAAGAGTTTCAAGGGATATTATCCGTACAGGGGAAGAAAAGGCAAAGGTTGAGGCAGTGTTTACCGTGCCCCGAAAACTTGAGGATGTATTGAGCGATATGGGAATTGACAGCGGGGAAGACGGTACCCTGGTTATATCCCGTCAGTTTACTTCGTCAGGCAAAAATGTCTGCAGGGTTAACGGCAGCCTTGTGACGGTGGCACAGCTTAAAGAAATCGGGGAATACCTGATAGACATTCACGGACAGAATGACAACCAGTCGCTGTTAAGAAACCAGGCCCAGGTTGAATATCTGGATAAGTTTTCAGGAGATGAACTTATAAGGAAAAGGGAAGAATTCCGGCAACTTCTGGGAAAATACCGGGAAACTGAAAGGAAAATCAGCGAACTGAAGGCAAAAGAGAAAGAACGGGCGCGTCTTGAAGATCTTTACAGGTACCAGGTAAGTGAAATTGAGGCAGCGAATTTAAAAAAAGGTGAAGATGCCGAGCTTATGCAGCAAAGCAGGCTGCTTGCAAATGCAGAGGAGATTATGGAAGCTTTCAGTAATGCGTACAACTGCCTGAGCGGGGAAGACGATCTCGTACCGGGTGCAGTGGAACAGGTTCAGAAGGCTCAGGCTGCATTGGCGGCCATTTCAGATTTGGATCCCGATTTCGGCGATATCTCCGAAAACCTCGTGGAAATCTCTGACAGGCTTGAAGAAACAGCCAGAAGAATAAGAAACAAAAAAGAACAGGTAAATTATGATCCTGTGCTGCAGCGGGAAGTGGAAGAAAGGCTTGCGCTTATTGAGAGCCTCAAAAGGAAATACGGAAACACCATCGAAGAAATTATTCAGTACATGGAAGAGGCAAGGAAAAGGCTTGAAGAAGTAACAGACATGGAGAGCCGCCTGGCCGAGCTTAACGACAGGAAGAAAGAACTGGATGAACTTCTGTATAAGAAAGCCCTGGATATACATAACATGAGGGTTAAAGCCGCAGAAGAACTTGAGGAAAGAATTACCGGTCAGCTGAAGGACCTGGAAATGCCAAAAGCCGAATTTTCAGTGGAAATTAAATTTAATGAAACTCGAAACTACACCGAAAACGGTCTTGATACAATTGAATTTCTGATTTCAACAAACCCGGGCGAAGGCCTGAAACCGCTGAACAAAATTGCTTCAGGCGGGGAAATGTCAAGGATTATGCTCGCAATTAAGACAATTCTGGCGGATGTTGATGAGACTGATGTTCTGATCTTCGATGAAATTGACACCGGTGTCAGCGGAAAAGCAGCTCTCAGGGTGGGTGAAAAACTTCTTGAAATATCAGCAAAGCACCAGGTTATCTGTATAACTCACCATGCGCAGATTGCAAGCCTTGCCATGGCTCATTACAGGATAAGCAAGCAGACAAGAGAGGAGCGTACGGTGGCATTGCTGGAGAAACTTGACGGAGAAGGAAGGGAAAAAGAAGTGGCAAGGCTTCTAAGCGGTGATGACAGCACAAATACAACAAAACTTGCAAGGGAAATGATAAAAAAGGGTATTGATCTAAGAAAAAAAATAAGTGCAGGATAATACATGCAACAAATGAAAAACGGGGTGATAATAGAAGTATGAACGTAAAATGGGCTCAGCATATTGCCACCGCGGTAAGTCCCGACAATTATCCAAAGGGGGATTTACCCGAAATAGCAATGGTTGGAAGGTCAAATGTCGGAAAATCATCTCTGATAAATTTTCTTACAAAGACAAAATCCCTTGCAAGGGTCGGCAATACACCCGGAAAAACGAGGGTTATTAATTTTTTTAACGTGGAAAACAAACTGATCTTTGTTGATCTTCCGGGTTATGGCTATGCAAAGGTTTCCGAAAGCGAAAAAAGAAAATGGGAAAAGATTATAGAAACTTATTTAAACAACAGGACACAGCTGTGTGGTATTATAATGTTGGTGGATATAAGGCATAAACCCACCGAGCTTGATGAAATTATGTACCGCTGGATAATCAGTATGGGAAAACCTCATATAATCGTTGCAACAAAAGCTGACAAGGTTTCCAGAAGCCATCACCGGAAACTTATTGATGATATACGAAATACTTTGAATCTGGCACCGGGAGTACCTGTTATACCGGTATCAGCTGCCAAGAAAACCGGTTACGCTGAAGTCTGGAATGAAATAAAGAAAATATGCCTGGACTGAAAGGCGAAGGCTCCATGACATGGAAGGTGATGTTAGTGACGGCTGAAATACTTGCTGTTGGAACAGAATTATTAATGGGACAGATTGCCAATACAAATGCCCAGTATATATCAAGAAGGCTTGCTGAACTGGGGATCAATGTTTATTTCCACACCGTTGTGGGCGATAATGCCGCAAGGCTTGAAGAAACACTCAACAGGGCGCTGATGCGCTCGGACATAGTTATAACTACCGGCGGTCTTGGTCCCACAAAGGATGATCTTACAAAGGAAACCATCGCCAAGGCAATGAACCGTGAACTGGTTCTTCATGAGGATATCCTTGAGTATATAAGGAGTTTCTTTGAAAAAAGACACCGCAAAATGGCGGATATAAATGTAAAACAGGCATATCTGCCTGAAAATTCGATTGTAATCCCAAATCACAACGGAACGGCTCCGGGCTGCATTATAGAGGAAAGGGAAAAAGCGGTAATTATGCTTCCCGGTCCGCCGAAGGAAATGCAGCCGATGTTTGAAGAAACCGTATTTGGTTATCTTAAGCAGAAAACGGGTGTGGTCCTTGTATCCAAAATGCTGAAAATCTTCGGTATGGGCGAGTCGGACATTGAAACAAGACTGATGGATTTGATTGAAAGTCAGAGTAATCCGACAATAGCGCCATACGCTTCCCAGGGAGAAGTGACAATAAGGGTTACGGCACGCTGCGCGAATCATGACGAAGCGCAGGCTATGCTGACCCCGGTTGTTAACGAAATCAGGTCAAGGCTGGGTGTCCTCGTTTATTCCGAAGACGGCGAGACAATGGAAGAAGTCGTATTTAAACTGCTGAAAGAAAACGGGCTTGTTATTGCGACAGCCGAATCCTGTACGGGTGGCCTGCTGGCAGGAAGAATTACCGATATACCCGGTGCTTCGGAAATTTTTGAACGCGGCTATGTAACATATTCAAACAGGGCAAAAGTCGAAGATTTGGGAGTTTCATGGGGTACACTCAACACATATGGAGCTGTAAGCCGGGAAACGGCACTGGAAATGGTTAACGGGCTGAAGCAGAAAACATCAGCCCCAGTAGGTGTTGCAATAACCGGGATCGCAGGACCGGGCGGAGGTACAAGGGAAAAACCGGTCGGACTGGTTTTCATTGCAGCATATCTTAAGGACAACGTGGTATGCAAAAGACTTGAATTAATCGGTAACAGGGAACGAATCAGGAATGATGCATGCCTGCATGCACTGGATATGGTAAGAAGGCTGATACTCGGCGTGGAGCAGCAATAAGAAGGAGGACTGTATTTTGGGTTCAGGTGGAGAAAAACGTCTGTCAAGAACTGCTGCTCTGGTAATGTTCGCAACCTTTTTAAGCAGGATAACAGGTTTCTTACGGACGGTACTGATAAAAAACATAATGTCACCAAAAGGATATTCGGATGAGTTCCTTGTGGCATTTTCGCTCCCCGATCTTACATTTGAACTTCTGGTTGGAGGTGCAATTGCCGCTGCAATAATTCCGATACTTTCTTCGAGTATTTCCACCGATAATGAGAGTGAAGGATGGAAGGCAACCGGAACCTTTCTGAACGTAACGGTTATTGCATTCTTTTTTATAAGCATTATTTTTTATGTCTTTACACCCGCTTTCGTCAGCCTGGTTGCGATTGGCTATGAACCAGGCACCGAAAAGTTCAGTCTCGTGGTCAAACTTACGCGCATTCTCTTGCCGTCATCTCTTTTTATGATGCTGGCAGGACAGTGTAACGGGATTCTGAATGCTTACAACAGGTTTGCTGCGGCTTCTTTCGGACCTGTTCTGTATAATTTGTGCGTTATGTTCAGTATTATTGCTTTCGGTGCCAGAAGCGTTGAACTTACCACCTTCGGTGTAATGATCAGTTCGATGATTTATTTCACAATCCAGCTTTTATGTACATGGAAACATTTCAGGTTTTACAGACCGAAACTGTACCTTCGGAATGAAACATTCCTGAAGCTTGTAAAGCTTGCTCTGCCTTCCCTTGCCGCTTCAGCCGTTGTTCAGGTCAAAACAATCATATCGAGAAGTTTTTCCACAGAGTTTGCTCAGAACAGCGTAACCATGATGAATAACGCGAATCTTACATGGCAGCTGCCTCTCGGTATCTTTGCCCAGAGCATGGGGGTTGCGTTGCTGCCAACACTGTCATCCCAGTATGCCCTGGATGAGAAAGAGGATTATAAGCGTGTTCTGAACAACGGAATAAAAACGGTAATGGCATTGTGTATTCCCAGTACAATGATATTAATGGTTCTTAACAGGGAAATAATGCAGATTCTGTTTAAGTGGGGCTATATGTCGGAATATGAAGCAGCAATGAACGGTCTGGCATTGCTGGCATACACCCCTGCTTTGCTGTTTCAGTCCGTTGTGGTTATTCTAAACCGCGCCTTTTATTCAATACAGAACACCCGAATACCCCTGCTGGTTGGATTGGGAACCATCGGTGTAAGTATTTTTGCCAATATATATTTTGCAAACTGCACCGAATTCGGCGCTATAGGAACTGCAATGGCCTATGTCATAACTGTTATGATTAATGCATTTTTACTGATTGTTCTGTTTGAAAGAAAAACGGGGATGGAACTTATTCGCGATAATTTCACGTTTCTTGTGAAGACAGCTGCGGTAACGGTAATTTCAGGAATAACTCTGTGGCTTTGCAGTATGGTGATTCCCTTTCCGGCGGATGAGAATTTTTCGATAGGGAATAAAATACTTGAAATATTGTCGGTAAGTGCAAGGGTAATCCCGGCGCTCCTGGTTTTTGCAGTTGTTTCTGTGTGGCTGAGAATTGATGAAATAAGAAAAATCATGGCCTCATTAATTTTACAGGCAAGAAAATTAGTGGTTAGAAGAACGGCAGGAAAATTAAAGGCTAAAAATATTTAGAATTATATGAAAAGATTTACAATAAATTATATAATTCTATTGATTTTTATCTGAAAGTACATTATAATAAAGAACAGATGTTCGCAAAAGTTCGTTATACGTTCTTTTGTCGCCCAGGGGAGGTTGCATTATGGCTAGTGATGAAAAGAAAAAGGCACTGGAGATGGTTTTCAGCCAGATAGAAAAGCAGTTCGGGAAAGGCTCGATAATGAAGCTTGGAGAAGCCGCGCATATGAATATTGAAGTAATACCGACCGGCGCACTGGGGCTGGATATTGCGCTGGGTGTGGGCGGATTGCCGAGGGGACGTATTGTTGAAATATTCGGTCCTGAATCATCGGGTAAAACAACCGTGGCACTGCATGTAATAGCAGAAGCCCAGAAAGCAGGCGGTGAGGCAGCATTCATAGATGCGGAGCATGCATTGGATCCCGTATATGCCAAGGCGTTAGGGGTAAACATTGAAAACCTTATTGTCTCTCAGCCCGATACCGGTGAACAGGCCCTTGAAATTGCCGAGGCTCTGGTCAGAAGCGGAGCGATAGATGTTATTGTTATAGATTCAGTTGCGGCGCTTGTACCAAAAGCCGAAATTGACGGTGAAATGGGAGAGCAGTACGTTGGCCTCCAGGCAAGGCTGATGTCCCAGGCACTGAGGAAACTTTCGGGTGTAATAAGCAAATCCAGAACCGTTGCAATTTTTATTAACCAGCTGCGTGAGAAGGTCGGGGTTATGTTTGGAAATCCCGAGGTAACTCCCGGCGGACGAGCATTAAAATTCTACTCATCTGTACGCATGGACGTAAGAAGGGTTGAAACGCTGAAGGAAGGCGGCGAGCCTGTAGGAAACAGAACAAAGGTTAAAATTGTAAAAAACAAGGTGGCACCTCCTTTCAAGGAAGCCGAATTTGATATAATCTACGGCGAGGGTATTTCGAAGGAAGGAAATATTCTGGATATAGCAGTTCAGTTGGATATTATCAGGAAAAGCGGTGCATGGTTTTCCTATAATGATCAGCGCCTTGGGCAGGGACGTGAAAATGTTAAGAAGTTTTTGAAGGAAAACCCTGAAATCTGCCAGGAAATTGAAGCAAAAATCCGTTCCCAGTATGACAAGGCGTTCATTCAGAGTGTAGGCTCCCATATTGCAGATGATGATATATAGTCCGATATGGAAATATTGCTGCCAAGAATCAGAGCTAAATTCAGGCTGTGAAAAAGTTTGTCTTTCAGACAAACTTTTTTTATTGAAAATTTGTCAGTTTGCAGGTATTTCTTTGAATATGATATAATTTTGTCAAAAACAAGGTGGGATTGAAATGACTATTACAGCTGCCGTAAAGCATAAGAACAATCCTGATATGATACAGATTTACATAGATAATTCATATGCTTTTTCCATTCCGGAAGAAGAATATCTGAGGATGCATTTGTATGAAAAACAGGAGATTACCCCGGAAGAGGTCAGGGAAATCCAGGAGGAGGTTAATGTAAGAATTGCAAAACAGCGTGCCCTGAGGATGCTTGCGTCAATGAGCAAAAGCGAATATGAGGTAATGACGAAACTGAAGCAGCTGGGTTTTGATGACATATCGGCAGAAAGGGCAGTTACCGAGTTAAAAGCAATGGGTTATATTAACGACAGGCTGTTTGCCACCAAGTATATTACAGATCGTCTCAAGCTTAAGCCGAAATCAAAAAAGGCGCTGGCATATGAGCTTGAAAAAAAAGGAGTTTCCGCTGATATAATTGCAGAAGTAATGGGCGAGTTTGAGCTGGATGAATCTGTTATTGCGTATCGCCTGGCAAAGAAGAAATACGGCAAGTATGATGTGACCGATCCAAGAATCAGGCGCAGGATAATATCCTTTCTGGCTCATAAGGGATTTTCGGGTGAAATTATAAAAAGTACACTGGAAGAAATGCTTGAATCAAGGACAAAATAATTAAGAAAGATTATATTGTATTTTTTGCTGTTTTTTTATGTAATAAACGGATATATATTATGCAACAGGACAAAATTTTATAATATATAAGCCTTGTATTGAAAATTCAGCAAAAAAGTTTTATAATTGTCTGAAATTAATGAGGTAAATAATTCAATAACGGGTCTCTCGTTGGCAGAGTAGGCGTTTGTGCGTTAAGTGCCGGGTGAACGGGGAGTTGACACCCGGACGAAAAGCCGTAAGGCTTGCGGTACAGGCGCCGCATCCCGCTGCTGCATGAGGGATTGTAATCCTCTTCATGTAGCAATTATGTACCTCGTTAACAGCAGGAGGTCTGCGGCAGAAATAAGAGCAGTCAGCTATTCATGAGGAGGTTTTTTATGGACAGCAAAAATCATTTTTCATTTCTAAAGGATATCTTTTCCCTGGTTTTGGTGGCTTTGTTTATTGCCGTTTACGGAGCCCTATCACTTCTCAGGATTTACATCATCCCAAACCAGTTGAGATTAAGCCTCACATTCATGCCGGTGGCATGGGCGGCGATGCTGTTTGGCCCGTTTGCAGGGGGGGTGACGGGAGCCATCGGTGATGTGATAGGATGGGTTATAAACCCGGTGGGGCCTTTTTTCCCGGGATTCACTGTAAGCGGCTTTGTAACGGGAATAATATACGGAATTTTCCTGTACAGAAAGGAAATTACCTGGAAAAGGGTTATTTTTGCCGCTTTTACAATGATATTCGTAGTTGAGGTCGGGCTTAATACAATATGGCTGAACATTTTAACAGGCAGTGCCTATAAAGTGCTTATCGGAGCAAGGCTGGTAAAAGCCCTGATAACTATGCCCGTCCAGGCGTTTATTCTATACACGACAGGATATATGGTAAAAAAATTTATACCTGCCGGTATTCGGAGGGTATAAATTTAATATATCTTTTTGTGCAGGTGAAAACAATGAAAAATGAATACGACGGTAAAATCCGTGCAAAGGCGGGTAAGGAAGTTTATTTGATGACTGCTGCAGACGAACGGGAATACGATGTTTGCAAATCCCTCCTGGAGGCGTATGGTATACCGGTACTGAAAAGGCAAAGGGAAGCAGGGGGATACCTCAGCATATCCATGGGGATGAATATTTACGGCGTGGATATTTATGTTCCCGAAGAATATTATAACGATGCTGTTGAACTGGTAAAGAATACCGTTGAAAACAAAGAGGAAAATAACACCGAATCTGAGATTGCGATTGAACAGTATCATAATAAGCGCCTGCTTTATATATGGATAATAATCGGAGTGTTTTATTTTGTTCCGTTTTTTATATGGCTTATATATACACTGACACGTAAATAAAAGAAAATTTTGAATAAGCTTTACAAGGTTTGACATATTACTTATAATTTATTGTGTAGATGATATATTACCGGTGAAAATCGGTACATTTGCAACTTAATATATGTATTGCAGGTGTGCTGTACATAACGCACTTAATAGGGAACCGGGTGAAAATCCCGGACGGTCACGCCGCTGTAAGGATGAGGGTACATTCACAATGCCACTGTCGCAAGATGGGAAGGCGAATGTATCCGATGATTCCAAGTCAGAAGACCTGCCTGTAATAGATGCAATGGGAACTACGAGCGATGGGCCCCATTATGTTTGCATTAATTGCAAATATCAGCCTTTCCTTGTGGGAAAGGCTTTTTGATTTCTGAGGGCCTTGATCATAATCTGAAAGGAGCATTTGTTATGAAAAAAGGTCTTATTTTATTGTCTTTAATGTTAATTGTCTTTCTGGCTGCAGGATGCGGAAAAACAAATCCTCCCGGAGATGGTGTAACATTAAGTCCGACCCCGGCGGAAAGAACAGGTAATGGAGGACAGCAGGAAGAAACACCGGGAAAAGAACGGGCATCTGCATATCCGATGGAAATTACCGACTTCAGGGGAAATAACGTTAAGTTTGATAAAGAACCCGAAAGAGTAGTTTCGTTGAGCCCCAACATAACCGAAATTATCTATGCCCTGGGTCAGGGGGACAAGCTGGTGGGAAGAACGGCATTATGCGATTACCCGGCAGAAGCGCAGAACGTTACCTCTGTAGGAGATTTTTTTGGATGGAATTTTGAAACGATATTGTCGCTGAATCCCGACGTGGTATTTGCATCATCGCTCAATACAGAGGAAAATGAGAAAAAACTCCTTGAACTCGGAATCAATACGGTATTTTTAACCCAGGATGAATCCTTTGAAAATACCTATGGAACGATTGAACTGGTGGGAAAAATCCTTAACGCAGGAGATGAAGCCGAAAGGATCATAAACGAAATGAAAGACACCGTTTCAAGGGTACAAAAGGCTGTGAAAGGAAAGGAAAGACCTTCAGTATACTATGTCGCCGGATACGGTGAATACGGTGATTACACGGCAACAGGGGAAACCTTCATATCCGATATGATCGAAATGGCGGGAGGAAACAACATTGCTGCCGATATCACCGGATGGGTATACAGCCTTGAAAAACTCGTGGAAAAAGACCCGCAGATTATTATCGGTTCGCAGGCGGCAAAGGAATATTTCGAGCAAACGAACGGGTATAAAGAACTTACTGCCGTAAAGGAAGGAAGGTTCCATGCAATTGATGAAAACCTGCTGGTAAGGCAGGGGCCAAGGCTTGCCGAAGGGCTCGAGTTACTATACGAGATTTTCCATTCTGAAAGCCTGCCATGATCTAAGTTATATTTATGATAAGCATTATCCTGCCGGATGAATGAAAAAAAGGAATAAAAACTGATTGGGATGATATAGCCATGTCTATTGGCACAAGGAACAGGTTATATGGCATATTTTTAATTATTCTTACTGTTTTGCTTATATTGACAGCCGCTGCTTCCCTTTTCCTGGGAACCGCGAATATAAGTTATACTGATGTATTCAGGATATTGCTGCACCATATACCAGGGCTGAAGGAGCATATAACTCTTGACGGAATCCCGGAATCGGCTGTAACAATAATTGTGAAACTGAGATTGACGCGGGTAATACTTGCATTGCTTGTCGGAGCCGGTCTTGCTGCAGTAGGCTCAACCATGCAGTGCCTGTTCAGGAACCCCATGGCTGAACCCGGCATTTTGGGTATTTCTTCAGGAGCCGGACTTGGGGCAACAATTGCCATTGTAATAGGTGCAAATACAAATTTTTTCGGCCTTGGTGCTGCAGCCATCGCTGCATTTATCAGCGCAATGGCAACTATAGTGATAGTTTATAATATATCAAGAACCGGGAACAAAATGTCACCTACAGTATTGATTCTTGCAGGAACGGCTGTCAGCTTCATGAACAGTGCCGTTATTCAGCTCATCATGGTTTTCCGAAGGGACCGCATGGACTATATCATGCTGTGGGCGATGGGTTCCTTTACTGCTTCGGGATGGAACAAGATAATAATTCTTACTCCGTTCCTGGTTGCCGGTCTGGCTGTCCTTATGCTGTATGCAAGGCAGCTGAATGTTATTTCCACCGGCGAGGAAACGGCACAGTCACTGGGGATTGATGTTGAAAAGGTCAAAAGGATTTTACTTGCGGTATGCTCGCTCATTACAGCCGCCTGTGTTTCTACGAGCGGTGTTATAGGATTTGTCGGACTGATAATTCCGCACGTTTTCAGGCTGATAACAGGACCTGATCAGAGGGTCCTTATACCATACTCTGTTGTGGGCGGAGCGACCTTCCTGGTAATATGCGATACCCTGGCGAGGATAATCGCTCCGCCTGCCGAAATCCCGGTTGGTGCAATAACCGCGGTTTTTGGTTCCCCTTTTTTCATCGCGCTTCTTATCCGCAGCAAAAGGGGTGTGATGTAAATGGAACAATCTGTAAGAGTTGATAACCTGAGTTTTTCATACGGCGACAGGAAAGTTCTGAATGATATATGTGCGGGCTTTAAGCCGGGAACCGTATGCGGCCTTCTCGGGCCAAACGGTTCGGGAAAGACCACTTTGCTTAAAAATATCGCAGCCATACTTAAACCTGAGAAGAATGCAGTGTATATAAACTGCAGGGATATAACGAAAATGACACCTGTTGAAATAGCAAAGGAAATGGCGCTGGTTCCGCAGAATACCCATATAGATTTTGACTTTACCGTTGAAGATATTGTAATGATGGGAAGGACACCGCATATTAAAGGGTTTTCAAACGAGACCGAAGAGGACAGGGAGATTGTCCGCTGGGCCCTTGAAACCGCAAGGGTCAGCCACCTGAAGGACAGGAGCATAAAATCCATTAGCGGTGGAGAACTGCAGCGGGTGATAATAGCCAGAGCCCTTGCCCAGAAAACGCAGATTATCCTTCTTGACGAGCCTGTATCCCAGCTCGATATACATCATCAGCTTTCAATAATGGAGACTGTAACAAAACTGTGCCATGAACAGAAACTTACGGTGGTTACCGTTCTGCATGACCTTAACCTGGCAGCTGAATACTGCGACACGATTTACCTTCTGAAGGAAGGACGCATCGTATGCGGAGGGTCTCCGAAAGAAGTCCTGACATACCAGGTCATTGAGGAGGTTTATGATATAGTCTGCCTTGTATATGAAAACCCGGTATCGAAAAAACCCCATGTAATTCCTGTGAGCAGCAAAAAGGAGTAAGGAGTCCAATACTTAAGCTTTTCATAGCTGTTCACTGCTGCAAAGTATTGCAGATTGCTGGTATTTTAATTAATACTGTAATAAAGCAATTATACACAATAATATACTGAATTGAAAATATTAATATTTAATGTTATAATTTGATTAATTGCTTGTAATCTGTTAACAATGATGATTCACAGAAGATTAAAAATACAACATGGCACTGATAAACCTGTTCGCTGGCTGCTGACGGGGTAAGTTAAATGTGCAGGGGTTTTAACAATCCTGAATACCAATGAAGAAAATATTTTTTGACAAAGAACTATGTTAAGACGGCATGATAACCGGATAATGAATTATGGAACTGTATTAAGAAAATAAGAAAACCATACAGGTTATATTACAAATACTGGATTAATCAGAGGTTTAATCTGATGAAAGAAGAGAAAAAAAACAGAATAATCATTACATGCTATATCATAATAATCATGTCTGCAATATGCAGTATTGGACTTATTGTATTACTGCTTCAATCAGCCGGTTACAACAGGAACCTGAGTGAAAAATACGACTTTCTTCTCAGGTTCCTGGCATGTATTTTATTTCTGGGGATTGTTGTTCCGCCTTTTATAATAGCACATATCAAAAAAAACAATATATAAAGTTACCGGCAGACATGGATTTTTACGAATTCCCTGTAGTCCGCAAGCATATCCCGGAGAAGTGACGGGGTATCCAGGTGATACGGGCATTTTTCCGAGCATTGGCGGCATTCAGTGCAGTTTTCAATGAGTTCCATTTTCTCCTGCCATTCCTTTGTGACAAACTGCTGGTAAGGAGCCCGTCTTAGCAGGAATTTCATTCTTGCCGCGTTGGAAATGGGTATATCCGCCGGGCATGGCATGCAGTAGCCGCATCCTCTGCAGAAACTGCCCGAAAGTTCCTTTCTGTCCTGTTCAATTAATTGCCTTCTTTTTTCGTCCAGAACAGGCGGATTCTTTTCAAGCTCAATGAACTGCTCAAGCTCTTCCATCCGCTGGATTCCCCAGATCGGCACCACATGGGGGTATTGCCACAAGTAGCAGAAAGCATTTTCAGCATTTGTTATTAAGCCGCCGGAAAGAGCCTTCATTGCAATAAAACCAACGTTTTTTTCCCTGCAGAGCATTACGAGCTCGTGATCTTCTTCCGACGATATGTGATTGAAGGGATACTGGAGTGTTTCATACAGACCCGACAATACTGCCTTTCGTCCGTTCTCGCAGCTGTGATTTGTAATCCCTATATGCCTGATGAAGCCTTTTCTTTTTGCCTCAAGCATAACCTCATAGAGCTCATCTCCTGCCATCGGGACGGTTTCCGGGTTATGAAACTGGTAAATATCTATGTAATCTGTTTTTAGTTTCTGAAGACTTGTCTCCAGATGCTCCCAGAAGGTTTTCGCATCCTTTGCATGGGTCTTTGTAGCGATAATAATGTTTTTTCTTACATCTGACAGCGCATTTCCGATTTTTTCCTCGCTGTCGGTATATGCCCTTGCAGTATCGAAAAAGTTAACACCGCTTTCATAAGCACGGATCAGGATTCTCTTTGCATCTTCCATGGAAACTCTTTGTATAGGAAGGACTCCAAAACCTACACGTGTTACTTCAAGTCCGGTATTTCCCAGTATTATCTTTCTCATAACTGGCCTCCCATCATAATGCTTATACTGTAATTATAACCTATAGGCAGTATGGCTTCAATAAAACTCTCCTGTTATGCTGTCAGGAAGCATTGTCTTTCCGTGCTTATGCTTGCGTAATTTTTGCCATTACAATACAATGTTGTTGAGTGAAATAAAACAGGAGGTGGGTTAACAGTGCTTAACTTTGAATTTTACTGCCCAACCCGGGTATTCTTTGGCCGTGATCAGCACAAACGAGTCGGTGAAATTATCAAGGGTTACGGGTTCAGGAAAGTACTGCTTCATTACGGTGGAGGAAGCATTAAGAAAATCGGACTGTATGATGAAGTTGTAAAAGCCCTGAATGATGCCGGAATTGAGTTTGCTGAACTTGGCGGTGTACAGCCCAACCCTGTGCTTGGGCTTGTTAAAAAGGGAATAGAAATATGCAGGAAAGAAAATGTCGAGCTGGTTCTCGCAGTCGGCGGCGGAAGTGCCATTGACTCAGCAAAGGCTATAGCCGTAGGTGCAGCAAATGACTGCGATCCCTGGCTTTTCTTTATGAAGAAAAGGGACCCCGAACGCGCATTGCCCGTTGCCACCATTCTGACTCTCTCGGCAACAGGCAGTGAAACCAGTGCATCTGCTGTTATTACGAACGAGGAACTTAAGCTCAAAAGAGGATATAATTCGGATTTCCACAGGCCGCTGTTCTCAATTTTAAATCCCGAATTGACATATTCAGTTTCCCCATATCAGACAGCATGTGGTATTGTGGACATAATGATGCATACTGCTGAGCGGTATCTGACTCAGAAAGGCGAGGCCGATGTTACCGATCGGATTGCCGAGGCCGTGCTGAAATCGACAATCCAGGCAGGAAGGGCAGCATTGAAAAATCCGCGGGATTATGAGGCACGGGCAACACTGATGTGGGCAGGCAGCCTGTCGCATAACGGTTTGACAGGGCTCGGGCGTGATTTTTTTATGGTTTCGCATCAGATTGAACATGAAATAAGCGGAATGTTTGAAGAGGTAGCCCATGGTGCAGGGCTGGCCGTTGTATTCCCGGCATGGATGAAATATGCGTATAAGTATAATATCCCCAGGTTCTGCCAGTATGCCGTAAGGGTATGGAACTGCGAAATGGATTATGCAAGCCCTGAAAATACCGTGCTTGCCGGTATTGAAGCGACAGAAAATTTCTTCAGGGAGATTGGCATGCCGACCACCCTCAGAGAACTTAATATTACTGAGGACAGCATAGAAGAGATGGCTGAAAAATGCACGAATTACGGTGAACGCATTCTGCCCGGATATATTGAATACGGAAAAAAGGAAATTATGGATATATTAAGGCTGTGCCTGTAAAATTAACACAGAAAAAGGGGTACGGGTTATAAAGGAAAGGAGACTGTTATTGTTGTTCCCTTTCCAACGATGCTGTGAAGGTTTATTTCAGCCCTGTGGTATCTTGCGGCATGTTTGACAATGGAAAGACCAAGGCCTGTGCCCCCTGTTTCTTTTGAACGGCTTTTGTCGACGCGGTAGAATCTTTCGAAAATTCTGCCATGTTGTTCCTTAGGTATGCCTATTCCTGTGTCCTTTACTTCAAGCATGGCTTTATTATCCCTTTTTTCTACAGTTATCATTACCTTGCCGTTTTCCTTGTTATAACTGATGGCATTGTCAACAAGGTTGTATACCAGTTGTTCAATCAGCCTGTGAACTCCCCTGATGATAACGGGTTCCCCCTTTAAGGTTACAGATATACCTTTTTTAGCTGCAGATTCTCCAAGGCTTTTAGCAACATTTTCACAGACTTCGAATAGGTTAATGTCTTCAAAGGTCAAATCATTTATTCCTTCATCCAGCTTCGATATTTCTATAATATCTTCAATCAGCTTAAGAAGCCTTTTTGCCTCGTTATAAATCCGTCCGGCAAAGACGGGAATGTCATCACCTTTAACCATATTGTTCATTATTAGTTCAGCAAACCCTGAAATAACTGTAATAGGTGATTTCAGTTCATGGGACACGTTCGCCGAAAATTCCCGCCTGAAATTTTCAGCCATCTGGGCTTCGGTTACATCCTGAAGGATCATTATTGCACCCTGGATTTCGCAGTCCTTTACAACGGGATTTGTCCATATTCTTATGCTTCTTTCTCCCTTTTCAATTATGTCCTCTGACGAACTTCCGCCAAGTACCCTGTCAATAATCTGCTGAAATTTCTGACTTCTGTTAAGTGCCAGTATATTTTTTCCGGAGTATTCGATTCCCGATGAACCCAGCAAATTTATTGCACCAGGATTTATTGTCAGAATGCGCCCTTTCCGGTCCAGGATGATCAGACCCTCTGACATGTTGTTCGTAATGGTTTCAAACTGTTTCTGGTGTTCCCTGGCTTCTTCTATCTGCCTGTCAAGATGCTTTCTGAGATAGTTGATTCTCAGAAGTAAAGGGGATAACTCTTCATAGACAATGCTTTCCAAGGGTTTATCCAGGTTAATTGAATTTATCGGGGCAACAAGGCTGTAGGACTGATTTACCGCCATGACCATTGATATTGCGATAACAAACAGTGAAATCAGTATAATATATGGCAGTATGCTGAAATATGTTGAATATACCGTATCTGTTGTAAATGCAAGGCGCAGAATCAGGCCATTGTTAAGCTTTACTGCGTAATAGTATGTCTGTTTTCCTATCGTACCCGACATGCGTACGGCCTCACCGTATCCGGTTTCCATGGCGGACTTTACCTCGGGACGATCAAGGTGATTTTCAAGATTATGTATATCAGACATATTGTCAAACAAAACAGTGCCATCCTGTGCTATGACAGTTATACGATTACCGGTATTATGATAGAAATCAGTGAAATTAAGATCTTCTGCTGTACCTTTATCCAGCATAAAAGCCAGAAATGAAGTCATTTCCTGTAATTGTCGTTTCATTGTGCTGAAATTGTAATTGTACAGCACAGCACAGATTAAAACAGACGTCAGGAAAACTATGACAGCGGAGAGGGTGACCATGTTTTTAAATATTTCTTTCTTCATTGTGAGGTTCCCATCCTGTACCCGATTCCGCGGACAGTTTCAATTGCCCTGCCATATTCGCCAAGCTTTTTTCTGAGGGACCGGATATGTACATCCAGTGTTCTTGTTTCCCCTTCGAAATCAAATCCCCAGATTTTGTCGAGCAGCTTTTCACGGGTCAATACTATACCTGCATTGGACATAAGGTAATACAGCAGTTCAAATTCCTTGACAGTAAGTTTTATTTCGCTATTCCCGGCCAAAACCATGTGTTTTTCAGTATCTATGGTTATATCGCCCACTTTCAGTACTCTTTGATCCTTTTTCGGCTCGGCTCTTCGCAATACCGATTTTACCCGCGAAATCAGCTCGAGTATTCCGAATGGTTTTGTAATATAGTCATCGGCACCCATATCAAGTCCCTGTACTATGTCAAATTCTGTTCCCTTTGCAGTCAGCATGATAACCGGGATATTTCTTGTGTCGGGGTTGTCCCTGAGCATTTTCAAAACCGAAAGACCGTCAATGCCGGGGAGCATAATATCGAGAAGCACCAGGGACGGCAGTTTTGCTTTTATTTCACCGAAAAAACTTTCTGCATCGGGGAAGCCCTTTGCTTCAAACCCTCCTGTTTTAAGCGAATAAACAATAAGTTCCCGGATATTAGGATCATCTTCGACGCAGTAAATCATGAATCCATTTCTCCCCTGTGTATACCGGTTATCGCGAACTCAACCCATTCGGCAATGTTTGTGGCATGATCGCCGATTCTTTCAAAATATTTTGCTATCATAAGAAGATCAGCCGCATATTCGCCGTTTATTTCCCTGTTTTCAATTCTTTTTATTATTTCATTTCTTACCCCTGTAAACATCGCATCTACTGTATCGTCATAATCGATAACCGATGTCGCAAGCCTCAAGTCCCTGTTTACAAAAGCGTCAATGCTGTCAGTAACCATCTTTATTGTGGCTTTTGCCATTTCGCCTATATATAGTGTACCATTTTCCGCATGGGTTTTACCAATAATTATTATTTCTGAAATATCCGCAGCCTGATCTCCGATTCTTTCCATGTCGGTAATCATTTTAAGTGCCGCCGAAATCAGTCTTAAATCGCCGGCAACAGGCTGCTGCTGAAGGAGAAGTCTCAGGCACAGATTTTCAATTTCTTTTTCCTTGCGATCAATTTTTTCGTCAATCAAAATGGCCTTTTCAGCAAGTGCAATGTTCCCGGTCATTAGTGCCACTGAGGAATTCTCAATTGCTTCTTCACACAGTGAGCCCATTTGTATCAGTGCCTGGTTAAGACCGTCAAGCTGTTCATCAAATCGGGATCTCATTACCCAAACCTCCCGGTTATATAGTCTTCTGTTCGTTTGTCCTTTGGCATAGAAAAAAGTTTTTCGGTGTCAGAATACTCTATCAGCCGGCCGTTCAGAAAAAAAGCAGTTCTGTCGGATATTCGCAGTGCCTGCTGCATGTTGTGCGTGACTAGGACGATGGTGTAATTTTTGCTTAGGTCAACAATAAGATCCTCAATTTTCGAAGTTGAAACGGGATCCAGGGCAGATGTGGGTTCATCCATCAAAAGGACTTCGGGATTCACCGCCAGGGCTCTTGCTATGCAGATTCTCTGCTGCTGACCGCCCGAAAGACCAAGGGCGCTTTTTTTCAGTCTGTCCCTGACTTCGTCCCAGACTGCTGCCTTTCTGAGTGAGAATTCCACAATTTCATCGAGTAAGGCTTTTGATTTAATACCATGAGTCCGCGGACCATAGGCTATATTGTCATAAATACTCATCGGAAACGGGTTTGGTTTCTGAAATACCATTCCCACCCGTTTACGAAGCATGTTTACATCAATGTCGCCGTAAATATTATCTCCGTCGAGTAAAACCCTGCCGGATAGACTGCAGCCGGGAACCAGATCATTCATTCTGTTCATGGTTTTGAGAAGAGTGGTCTTACCGCAGCCCGACGGGCCGATAAATGCCGTTATCTCATTTGATTGAATTGTCATGTTTATATTATGCAGTGCCTGAAATTTGCCGTAAAAGAGATTCAGGTTTTCTATTGTTATTTTCTCCATCCCTTATTTCCTTTCATTATTCTTTTTGCCAGAAATCCAGACGTACGATTTATAGCAAGAACAATAAACAGAAGTACTGCTCCCGTCGCGTAAGCCTGTTTTGTATACAGACCTTCGCTGGACAAAACATACATGTGCAGCGACAGGGTTCTTGCCGAATCGAACATAAAATCCCTGCCCGAAGGTATTTTCGCAACTGTGCCCGATGTGTAAATCAGTACTGCCGTCTCACCGACTATTCTTCCTGCGGCCAGAATTATTCCCGAAAGGATTCCGGGAAAAGCCGCAGGAATGACGATGCTTAAAACAGTCCTTAATTTTCCGGCACCCAGCCCGAAACTGCCTTCACGGTATGATTCGGGTACGGCCCTGAGCGCTTCTTCGGAAGTGCGCATAATCAGCGGAAGCACCATCACCGAGACGGTGAAAACTCCTGAAATAAGCGAGATTCCCCATTTCAGCGTTGTGACGAAAAACAGGAATCCGAAAAGACCGTATACAATGGACGGAATACCCGACAGAGTTTCCGAAGTAATGCGGATGATTGCCGCAAGTTTACTCTGCTTTTTTGTATATTCGGTAAGGTATACCGCTGCGAATACACCTGTCGGGACCGTTAGGATCAGCGACAGGAATACCATTATTATGGTATTGATTAAAGCAGGCATAAGGGAGGCATTTTCGGAGCTATACTCCCATGCAAACAAATCGGCGGTTATATGCGGTATACCGTTATATAAAATAAAACCGATGATGAATAGTAAAACCGCAAAGGTAATACAGGCAGATGCCGTTACAAGAATAAACAGCACCAGCGACAAGGGATTTTTCCTGTACCTTTTTATTTTTGCCTTTATCCGGCCTAATCTTCTTTCCATTATTCTGTCCTCCTTTTAAGCAGCAGGAACAGCAGGTTGACAATGAGTATAAATACGAACAGCACTGTACCTGTGGCAAAAAGCGCTTCACGGTGCATATCCGCCGCATATCCCATTTCGATAACTATATTAGCTGTAAGAGTCCTTATGCCTTTTAAGAGTCCAGAAGGCATTCTTGCCTGGTTACCCGAAACCATTATGACAGCCATTGTTTCTCCGACAGCCCGTCCTGTTCCGAGAACGACCGATGCCAGAATTCCGGATTTTGCAGCCGGCAGTACGGCGAAGAAAACACTTCTTTCATGGCTTGCTCCAAGAGCAATGCTGCCCTGGTAATAGCTTTCGGGTACTGCATTGATTGCTTCGGTGCTGACGTTTATGACTGTCGGAAGGATCATTATCCCAAGCAGAATGGAAGCCGTAAGTATGCTGTAGCCATTCCCGCCGAGAAAATTTCTTATTGCCGGAACCAGCGCAATAACGCCGAAAAATCCGTATACCACCGACGGAATACCCGCAAGAAGATCAATTGCCGGCTTCAGCCATTTTAAAATTCTTTCGGGACAAAACTTTGCCAGGTATACGGCTGTAAGAACCCCGACCGGTGCGCCGATAACAATTGCCCCGGCAGTAACAAAAAAACTTCCGAGTATCATCGGCAAAATTCCGTAGGAAGGAGGGATGTCCCCCGGATTCCATTCTGTTCCCGATAAAAAATCTTTCAGCCCGATTTTTCCTATTGCAGGTATCCCGCTGCTGAAAAGGAACAGACAGATTAGAATTACACATAAAACCGAAGTGCATGCTGCAAGAAAAATAACGTTTTCAAAAATTCTTTCTATTTGCTTCTTCATGTTTGCCACCTGACGCAAGTATTCATAAAGGTTTTACTTTATAATTTCATTCCAGCGCAATATTTCTCCGGTATATATGGCTCTTATCTGCTCTGCTTCAAGGTTATCGACGGGATTTTCCCTGTTGACGATTACCGCAATACCGTCCATTGCAATGACAACAGGTACAAGTCCTTTTTCAAGTTCGCTTTCCTTAAGCTCCCTTGAAGCCATGCCAATGTCACATGTACCGCTTATTACCGAGTTTATTCCCGTGGTTGAGTCACTTTGCTGAATTTCAATTTCAGCATCGGGATTAATTTTCAGGTATGCTTCCTTGAGTTTTTCAATAACCGGAGATACCGAAGACGAACCAGCCACGACAATTTTTCCGGAAAGTCTGCTGCCGGAGTAATTTTCATTACCCGATACAGGAATATACCGGTTCTCCTCAATGATTTTCTGTCCGTCCCTGCTCAAAACGAAGTTTATAAAATCTTTTGCCAGGTCGGATACATTCCCGCCTGTTATGAGGTTAAACGGGCGCGAGAGCCTCTAGGTACCGTTCATGACATTGTCAACCGTTGGCTCAATTCCGTCCACGTTAACGGATTTAACCGAATTATTCAGCGAGCCTAATGAGATATAACCTATTGCATACGGATTGCCTGCCACGGATGCCATCACAACCGATGTACTGTTGGAAATAACCGCTTCATTTGTGGTCAGATCTTTTTTGTTCCCTTTGTCATCCTTTTCTTCAATTCCAAGTAGTTCAGCAAAGGCAACTCTTGTGCCCGAGCCGTTTTCACGTGATATTACGGTTATTTCATTCAGTGGGTCAAAACCTGTATTACCTGTGTTTTGCAGATTGCCGCCACCGGGTTGGCCGTTTGTACTGCATGCTGCTGCAGCAAAAACAAGAAATGCCATAATAACCATGTACATTTTCTTCATGTCCGTCACCATCCTTTTCTTTTTTCAAGCTCATAATAAACCGGAAACGTAAAATAAAAAGAAGGGAAATGTTAAATTCATGTAAAATCTTCAAAAAACATAACCTGAATACTCAAACCAACCCGGCGGAACTGAAATGTGACCTTCCTCTTCGGAGCAAGCATATTGTTGCCTGCATAGGCTGAAATACTAACCTTTTTGCCACGGCCAGGTAATCGGTATACCTGATGTTGTTGAAATCCATGTTCGGAGAGGTGCATTAATTTACCATGGAGATTGCCCCTGTCTCCACGAGGGAGATGATTGAATATGGCATCTACCAAAAAGGTATATAATATTACCATGGGGAAATATTACATTGCACGGCATATGATTGTCGTACCTGTGTAATAACACGACACGGAATTTACAGAATATGGACTCAATAGAACTAACCGGCAAAATCAATTAAAAACAATAATGTTAACGGCTCAGAACTTCTTAATCACCGACGGGGCAACACCATAATGTTTTTTGAATGCCTTTGAAAAGGTATACTGATCGGAATATCCAACCAGCATGGAAATTTCCTTTACGGAGTATTTTCCTTCATACAGGTAACCGAGTGCCTTGCTCATTTTCTGACTGATGATGAATTTATTTGGGGTTGTTCCTATAACATTCCTGAAATACGCAATAAAATATTTTTCCGAAACTCCCATTAACCCTGCAAGTTCACTGATACTCAGCGGTTCATGGAGATTTTCTGAAATATGCATAAGAACCGGCTGAAGTTTTGTAAGAGGTTTTGAAACAATTCGCCTGTGCCGGACTTCCGGGCCGGCATCACGGTATTTCAGCAGCATGATTTTTGAAACAAGAACGGTTAAATAACCTTTAAAAGTCAATAACGACAGCAGGTTCCTGTTCTTGTAGGAAAAATAGCTTTTTATCACGGCTTCTGTTTCGTCCTTTACAGAAGTACCGTCAACGGGCCCTTCCAGGTTATAGCCTTCAAGAACCTTTGTATTGTTTCCTATGTTAAAGTCAAAATGTATATATATGAAATGGCACCTGTCGGTGACCGAACTTGCCTGGTAGGTGACGTCGGGGGAAAGGAAGAAAACATCGTTTTTTCTGACATGAAACACCTGCTTTTCAATCTCCACCCTGAGTTCTCCGTCAAGGATTATCCAGATATCATAATCAACCTTGTTGTCGTGTTCTATCCAGTTCCTGTCATGGATAATATCCCCGCATGCTTTTATGTTAATATCAATATAACCTGCAAGTGTGTCAAGTACTTCCAAATCCCTCATTTTTTTCACCGCTTTATGGTTAATTCTGCAATTTTACCGGCTTTGATCGGCATTCGCTGCTACTGTAAAAGATATTACTTTTTGACATCAACTATGTACAATATGCTATTTTAATAGGTTTTGTTAATTTATAAAATTAGATTATATTCCTATTATACTTTTCCAGCGGGATGTTTACAAGATAACACGGGAGGTTGATTAAATATGGTAAGACTTTTTGAAAGGCATAAGAAAAGACATGTATATACACTTGACGGGATGTGGAAGTTTAAAACCGATCCCGAAAGAAAAGGAATGAGTGAAAAATGGTATGAGAGATTTCCGGAAGATGCGTCCGATGCTGTAGTTCCTTCATGCTGGAATAATGACATCGGACTGTATGAGTACGAAGGAATGGCATGGTATTGCAGAACCTTTTTGACCCGGAGTGAAAACCTCAATATTGTTTTTCACGGTGTAACGGGTTTTGCCGATGTTTACCTTGACGGGACACACCTGGGCAGCCATTACGGCGGATTTACTCCTTTCAGTTTCACCGTTACGGGACTGACGGCAGGGGAGCACACCATTGCTGTATGTGTTGACAACATCCATAATGACACTGACACAATACCGCTTGCCAGGGTGGATTGGTACCATTACGGCGGGATTACACGCAGTGTTGAAGTTATGGAACTGGAAAGAGCATGGATAAAGGACTACAGAATTGACTATGTTCTAAGTGATGACCTGAAATCAGCAAAACTGAATATGCAGGTAAATCTTGAATCACTGGACGGCCTAAGTCATTCTGATATGCTTAAAGTCTATATCAACGGCAGCAAAGTATACGAAACCCGGGTTGATATTAAAGACAGCACAGAAATTTCAGTCGAAAACCTGGAACTTAATGATATAAAACTGTGGGATACAGACGCACCGAACCTTTACAGTGTAAGATTCGAAATCTCTGAAGACGACGTTACCGAGAGAATAGGTTTCAGAAAAATAGAAATAAGGGATAAGCAGTTGTTCCTGAACAATAAAATGGTTTATCTCAAAGGTGTAAACCGGCATGAAGATCATCCTGACTGGGGTTTTGCATTTCCTGCAAAGCTTATGAAAAGAGACATAGATATTATCAAAAACCTGGGCTGCAATGCAATCAGGGGTTCCCACTATCCGAACGCAGAGGCATTTCTTGATTTTATGGATCAGGAAGGAATACTGTTCTGGGAAGAGATTCCGATGTGGGGATTTCCCGAAGGAGTGCTCAAAAATCCCCTTGTGCTTGAACGGGGACTGAAAATGCATGAGGAAATGATTAAAAGGGATTACCATCATCCCTGCGTCATACTGTGGGGACTGCACAATGAAATAGATACTCATACCGAAGCCGGATATGAGATTACAAAAGCTTTTGCCGAAAAAGTAAGAAGCATGGACAAAACCAGGCCAATAACCTATGCGTCAAACCACCCGCTTGAAGACATCTGTTTTTCTCTCGTGGATATAGTAAGCGTCAATAAGTATTTTGGATGGTATTACGGTGAAATTGAATCATGGGCTGAGTTTCTCAGTGAGTTTAGGGAAAAACTGGAGAAGGAAAATATTTCCGATAAGCCCATCATAATATCCGAGTTCGGAACGGCTGCGCTCTACGGTGAAAATACATTTGAATGCATCAGATGGACTGAGAATTACCAGGAAAAGCTTTTAAGCTATACTCTGAAGCTTTTCCATGAAGATCCCGATATTATCGGCTGCTATATATGGCAGTACTGCGACATCAGGACGGCAAAGGAGCTTGGACTGTCCAGGGCAAGAGGATTTAACAACAAGGGAATTGTAAACGAGTACAGGAAACCCAAGCTTGCTTACTGGACTGTGAAGAAAATTTTTGAGCAGCAGTAGTTTTTATATGCAAATAAAAAACTGTCAGACAGGGCATTGACAGAAAACCCGCCTGACAGTTTTTTATTATTAAATGGGGAAAAATACTGCTGTTTACATAGCTCCGTGAATTTCAAGGCAGACGTTGAGTGCAGCTTCTGCCGCTGTAGCAGCATCAGGAGTATATATGTCTGCTCCGATTGAAGCACGGAAATTATCAGTTACAGGTGCACCGCCAATCATTATTTTAACTTTTCCTGCCAAAGGAGATTCCTTTATCTTCTTAACTATATTTTCCATTTCAATCATGGTTGTGGTTAAAAGAGCAGAACATGCAACGATATCGGCATTGTGTTCAATAGCTGCCTCAACAAATCTTTCAGCCGGAACGTCAACGCCGAGGTCAATAACCTCAAGTCCTTTTCCTTCCATCATCATGCGTACGAGATTTTTCCCTATGTCATGCAGGTCACCTTTTACAGTTCCCAGTATAACCTTGCCCTTTGCTTTTACGCCTGAGCTTACAAGAAGCGGCTTAAGAAGTTCGGTTCCGGTATTCATTGCACGTGCAGCAATGAGGACGTCAGGAACATATACCTCATTCTTCTTGAACTTCTCACCTATAATACTCATTCCGTGCAAAAGGCCTTCCTCAAGAATCCTGTTTACCTCAATTCCTTCATCTATAGCCTTCTGAACCAGTTCCTTAACATTTTTGGCTCTGCCTTTCTGCAGATTTTCAGATATTTCCTTTAACAAATCCATAATTATCACCTCATAATAATTTATTTATATAATGCATTTCTGCATGAAATCCTTAAACATTTCCCCTGAGTTCCCTGTATTTTTTTGGACTTATTCCAATCATTTTCTTGAACACCTTGGAAAAATAACTCTGGTCTTCAAATCCGACCAGGTTGGATACGTCGATCATTGAGACCGATGTATCTGCAAGCAGTTTCTTGCTCATTTCAATCCTTACATAATTAAGGTAGGTATTAAAATTCATTCCCATTTCTTCCTTGAAAATCTTGCTGAAATACGAAGGACTCAGGTAAGCATGGGAAGCAACATCCTCAAGGGTTATTTTTTTCATGTAATTCTTGCTGATATAATCAATTGATTTATAAATCACATCCTTGTTCTTGACATTGGTCAGATTAAACACATGGTCGGTAAAACGCTCCATGATTCTTGAAAGCCATACTGTCAGTTCCTCCAGGTTCTTGAAACTGTTAATCTGGTTCAGGTACTGGTAGTTTAAACCGAATATCTGCTCAACCTCGGCACCGCCTTTCAGTGCTGCGCGGGACAGCAACACGACCAGTTCAAGAACACGGGCACGAATTAGTTCAAAATCATTCCCGGCGGTAAAAAATATATGTCCGAGTATCTCATTCAGAAGTTTCTGGGATAACGGCTTGTTTCCCATGGAAATTGCACTCAGCAGTTCGCTTTCCTTTTCTATGGGATAGGGAGGAATATTTTCGCCGGCAATGGAAATTCTTTTCAGTTTTTGTATATATTCAGATATATCAGCCACCTGGTTCTGCACTTTCTGGTCAATGTCATAATGGTGCCTCGAAGTATCCGACAGGTAGAAAGTTACCATCCTGAGCAGCTCGGACATACTGTTCACTACTTCTGTGCTGGTCACAGGCATTGATTTTGAAGAACTGATTGCCTCGGATAACTGTTCGCTGTCAAAATATTTCCTGAGAAGATCGGCAATCAGGAATTCGTCGGGTTCTATCATGTGAACAGGGCCTCCCAGTATGGCACCCTTCATTATTCCGTCGATGGTAATCGGCGAAGCCCAGTGTACAAGCCCCAAAGGGCAGAAAAAAACATACTTGCCGCCAAATCTTTCGGCCTGATAGCTTCCGTAAAGGTGCACATTTCTGCAGTCAATTTTCTGACTTGGATTTTGCCCTGAACCATTACGGTTTTCACGGGAATCCGGGCAATCCGAACAAAACCTGCAAAACGTGGCTCCGGTAAATGAGGAATAAATAATGGTTCCGCTCTGGTCTATCAAAATTGCAGGTACTTTTGTAACATTACTGTAATGCTGCACTGCCTGGACTGCCCTGTCATAATCAAAACCCAGGTCATTTCTCATAGTTATCTCCCTGTGAAAATATGCAGGCGAACCTGCTTCTATTTAAATCATACACATGACACAGTTGCTCGTATTGAAAAAATTTATGTTTTTTTGTAATTCCTAATAATTTATTGTACCAAAAAACATGTTCTCTGCATAATGGTAAGTAAAATCGGGTCTTGCAGATAATTCCAGGTATTTTATCCTGTCTGCAATTTCAATTATTTCCGCAAGTTTTGTCTCGGATAGCAAAGCGGTAATAGCACCTGCGCCTGCGGCATTTCCCACAGGCCTTGTTCTTTCGGACAGTTCCCCGGGCAGGAGGCCGATTGTCACCGCACTGTCAATATCTATGAAACTGCCGAATCCGCCGGAAAGGTATACATTCTTAATATCACATACATCAGAGCCGGTTTCGCTGATAAGTATGTTAATGCCGGCAGCTATTGCAGCCTTTGCGTTCTGCAGTTCACGTATGTCTTTCTGTGTGATGTATATGTTTTCATTATGGCCCGTTTCACCTGCAGGAACCAGTAAAAATGCCGGCTGACTGTTTACTTCAATAAGCCTGTCGGCGTATATCCCGGCATTGCCGGGCAGCTCATCCTCATCGAGAATGCGCCCTGTTTCATCCATAACTCCAATCCTAAGCATGCAGGCGACTGCGTCAATCAGACCAGAACCGCATATACCGACGGGTTTGTATCCTCCGATTGTCTGAATTTCCAGTATTCCGCTGTCTGAAACCGATACCCTGTTTATTGCGCCATCGATACTGCCAATGCCGCACGATATGTTCGCGCCCTCAAAGGCCGGTCCTGCTGCGGTTGAACATGCGTATAAAAAGGAGCGGTTTCCTATTACAATTTCACCGTTCGTGCCGATATCAACAAGAAGCGAAATATCATCCTTCTTATGTATCCCGGTCGAAAGTACGGCCGCTGTTGTATCGGCCCCGATATATGCTGAAACTGATGGAAGAATAAATACTCTTCCATAAGGGTTTATATCCATATTGACGTCTGACGGTGACAAAACCAGCCCGGAAAGCAATACGGGAATAAAAGGCGCAGAGGCAATATTTGCCGACGGGAGTTCAAGCAAAAGATGCAGCATTGTTGTGTTTCCTGCAACAGTTACCGCGTAAATGTCACCGGGCTGTATCCCAGCCGCATCTGCCATCTGCCGTATCAGCCCGTTGAGGGCATTTCGTATGATCTGTGACATTTCGGACTGGTTTTCCGGACTTCTCGATGAGTACTCAATCCGCGAGATGACATCTGCGCCGTATTTTTTTTGGGGATTCAGCATGGATGCAACCGATATCATTTCCATATCATTCAGATCATACAGGTAGGCAGCAATGGTTGTGGTTCCGATATCAACTGCAACTCCGTAATTTCTGGAAACAGTGTTTCCGCTTTCCGCGCCTGTTATATGACCTGAAATCTCGATTAACGTTACTTCGAAATTCTTTTCCCTCAATATTACGGGAAGCTTCCTTAAAAATAAAAGGGACAGGTTCCTGAATCCTTCTTCGGGATTTTGAACATCGTTCCTTGCAGCAGCAAGCAAACGAATTTCATCGGATCTCTGATCCTCCAGTGAAGGAGCGGGCAGCGTGGCGAAACTCTTTTTGACAACCGGATTCCCGCCTGTTTCGCTGACATTTGCTTCAGTAACAATAGAAACCTTTCTCTGTTCGGTTTTAAGCGAAACTTCCATGTCCTCGTGTACTTTTACCATGCATGACAGGTGTATGCCGTTTTTTATTTCTTCGGGTGTAAGATGGGCTTTTTCTTCTGTCGTGTAAGGTATGGAATTATGTATCAGTACACGGCATTTGCCGCAAATACCTTTGCCGTTGCATGGCGTTTCAAGACTGAAACCTTGTTCCTTGAGCGCATCCAGCAGATTTGAACCTTCGGGTACGGAAAAAGTAAAAATGTTCTCTGGGGTATTAACTTTGATTTCGGGCAATGGTATCACCTTTTTTTCATTGTTTATGTATTTATGTTGAATATAAAAAAATTATAACATCACGAAAATCCATTATCCATGTAATTATTTGCTTTTTTAATGACGATATTGCACCTTTTTGAAAAGCAGATTAAGTGATAAAATAAAAAACAGGAGGTTGTTATGCGATACAAACTGATATGCTGTGATGTATTCTGCCGTGAGGTATACGAAGCTCTGCTGAAAAGCAGCAACAATATTTTCGTTGTATTCACGATGAAAATGTCCCATGAGAATCCCGCGGGGTTAAGGGAGACTATACAGAGGGAAATTGACAATACCGATCCGGATTTATTCAGCCATATTCTGCTTGGATACGGTCTGTGCGGAAATGCCGTCGTGGGACTAAGAACCGGCAGAGTTCCTTTTGTTATACCCAGAGCGCATGACTGCTGTACAATTCTTCTTGGTTCAAAACAGGCCTACAGGGAACATTTCAGCCACAGGCCGAGCTGCAGGTGGACTTCAGGCGGATACATGCAGTACGGTGATAATTATATGAGAAACAGTGAAGTGCATAAGTTTCTCGGAATTGATATGAGTTTTGAGGAACTGGCTGAAAAATACGGTGAGGAAAATGCGCGATATATTATTGAGACCCTGTCTCCGAAGGATGACAGCGATAAGCTGGTTGTATATATAGAAACACCGCCTTATCAAAAGCTTGATACAAAAAAGACAGTCGAAGATGAAGCAAGGAAAGAAGGCCGCATATTTGAGTGTATACCCGGAAATACAAGGCTTATTGAGATGCTTGTCAACGGGCAGTGGAACGAGGATGAATTCCTGATCGTCCCCCCTTATCATATAATTGAAGGGGTATATGACGACGAAATTATCATGAAAGCCATTCCTGCGGAAAGCAGACTATAACCGGAAAAAATACAGACATATTCTGCCTGTGAATGAGATGGAAGGATAAATTAGTATTTGGGAAGTTGTAAAATAAAATGCCGTAATATATAGAAAACTCATGGTAATCCATTGTAAAATGTTTAACGACCCAAGAAAAACATTAGTAAAGGAGTACCATGAGTTATATATGAATAATA
>Ga0134099_1000479_pt1 | contig 47142 bp, 44 predicted proteins | sample 10_taG_2_FD_105482 | JGI IMG/M metagenome (GOLD analysis project Ga0134099, IMG submission 105482) | Switchgrass degrading microbial communities from high solid loading bioreactors in New Hampshire, USA - 10_41_5_180_A2 metaG | ecosystem: Engineered > Bioreactor > Semi-continuous > Anaerobic >...
TGCCCTTCTTTCATAAATAATAGTATATACTACTTATCAATGGGGAAGAAGTTTTGGTTAAGTTATCGATAAAACTTTTATAACCCCCTTTTTCCAGGAAGAAAGTCTTTTCCATCAAGGTGGTTAAAGCAATAGTCTTTATAGAGTGTTTTTATGTTTTTGCGACACTCTATAACTTTTATGGGGAGCTACCCCTCGAGCGTTATTTATAAGTTCACCCGTTTCCTACCTTTAAATTTTTGTTCTTAGCTTTTTATTACTATTATGTTATAGGTCGTTTAGCCGTATGTGACGATTTTGAGCTTTTTAACCCAATATAATTTGCCTTTCAGTTTTTGAGCTTAATGAAAAGCGAGATCACCACACTGCTGGAGTGTTCTTTCTCCAGCGGAATTACTCAAATCTTTTTATTTATTTTGTTTTTTGTTTGTGCCGCAGGCGCGCTGGATTTATTTCTCCAGTGTAATAGTTTTGAATTCTTTTTCTATCTAATTTGCTTTTAGTCTTACGTCGTAGGTTATTTTATACGACCCTCGCTTTTTTCATCTGTTTTGTTTTTTGTCTACATTCAGTCTGTTGGTTTCTCGAGGAATTAGGTTTTTACTTGGAGTCGGGGGTCATCAAGGATAATCCAAAACCCATAAGTATAGACATAATACTTTAGGAAAGTTGACAGAAAGGAGATTTCGTATATAAAATTTGTAACTAACTTGATAGGGAGGTGATAAGTACGGCTGATTGTCAATATTTGAATGGCTGTCCAATTTTTGCTCAGTTTAAACAGGAAGGATTAAAAAACATCTGGATTCGCCATTATTGCCAGGGGTGGAAACAAAAAGAATGTGCTCGTCTGAAGATGAGAGAGCAGGGAGAAACACCTCCTAAAAATCTCCTTCCCAATGGAGAATTTTTAGAGAAATAGAATCAACCTTTATTACCTGGAAAAAGAAAGAGAAACCTAAGGAGATTAGAGTAGGTTTTATCTCCTCTAATCTCCTTTTAAAAAGTACTCCAGTGTTGTAATTTCCTATTACCTGTATAAGAGTGGTAATGTTTTCTCGGGTGGGAGAAAATTTGTGAGGTTGCTGTTTTTATTTCTAGAACCTTGATAAATGAAGTAAGGAAAATTTTAGAGAAAGAGAAGGTCTATGGGACATAAAGAAGCAATAACAGTTATCTTCTTAAATAACCATATAAGTATTGTAAAAAAACACATACTCCGAGATGAAAATAGGAAAAAGCCAGATAATTGCCTCAGTCGGAATCTTTTTCCTATAAAATGATATAATTTTTTAAGCTTGTATGGCTATTATCTTATCAAGGAGGAAGCTTTATGCCTAAAATCGGGTGGTTAATAGTAGTTTTAGTAGCTCTTGTTTTAATCCTGTCTTATTTTCTTAACAGAAAAAAAAGAAGGCCCGTTGCTAATTTATTTAAAAGTTTTGCTAGAGTTTTTAGTCATCTTTCAGCTATCGATGTTTTAGTGGCTTTGGGAGGCTTAGTGGTTGGTTTAGTAATTGGAGTGCTACTGATTTATCCTATTTCTTTTTTACCTTTTAAAAATGCTTCTCTTCCTCTCATTGTTACTGTGGTTTGTGGAGCTCTGGGATTAGTAGTATTTATGTGGAGAAAAGAAGACATTGTTACCATTTTTACTGGTATTCCCCGATTGAAACCTAGCCGGGGAGGAGGAAATTCAGATAAGATTTTGGATACCAGCGCTATTGTAGATGGAAGAATTGCTGATATATGTAAAACTGGCTTTGTGGAAGGAAACCTTTTAGTTCCTCGCTTTGTTTTGCGAGAACTTCAGCAAGTGGCTGATTCTCAGGACCCTTTAAAAAGGAATCGAGGAAGAAGAGGTTTGGATATTCTCAATCGAATGAGAAAAGAGAAGAAGGTAAATGTTAAAATTGTGGACCGGGATTTTCCGGAAATAAGGGATGTAGATGCTAAGCTAATAAAGTTGGCTAAGGTGTTGGAGGCGAAAGTTATTACCAATGACTTTAATTTAAATAAAATTGCTGAGTTGGAAGGGGTAGAAGTACTGAATATAAATGACCTTTCTAATGCTTTAAAACCTTATGTTCTTCCGGGAGAAGAGTTACGAATACAAATTATTAGGGAAGGTAAAGAGGAAAACCAGGGAGTTGGTTATCTCGATGATGGTACTATGGTGGTAGTAGAAGATGGAAGAAGATATATTAATACCACTATAGATACGGTGGTCACCAGCGTTCTTCAAACTCCTGCAGGTAGAATGATATTTGCTAAATTAAAAAGTAGTAGTAATCGTTCCTGAATAGTTCAGAAAGGGGAGTTAACTTTGTTTTTCGCTATAATAGTGGCAGCTGGTAGAGGAGAAAGAGTAAACTCGGTAGTTCCCAAACAATATTTACCTCTTTTTGGGAAACCAGTTCTGGCTCATACCTTGGATGTTTTCGAAAGATCTCCCTGGATAGAGGAAATAATAGTAGTAATTAACCCTCTCCATGAGCAAATGTTTAAAAGGGAAGTCTGGGAGAAATATGGTTATCGAAAAGTTAAAAAATATGTTTCCGGTGGAGAAACTCGTCAGGATTCAGTCTATTGGGGAGTCAGAGAATTGAAAGATAAAGGATCAGATTTTGTACTCATCCACGATGGAGTGAGACCTTTGGTAGATGAGAAAATATTGGAAAGATGTGTGGAAGGGGTTATTAAATTTGAAGCTATTTGTTGTGCTATGCCTTGTGTAGATACCGTTAAATTTAGTTTAGATGGAGAAGTTATCCATGAAACTCTGAATCGACAGAATATCTGGCGGGCGCAAACCCCTCAAGCCTTTCGCGTTTCTTTGATTTGGGAGGCTCTGGAGAGAGCTAAAGAAGAGGGATTTAAGGGAACTGATGACTCATCACTAGTAGAGAGAATGGGAAAATCGGTGCACCTGGTATTGGGTTCAGAAGATAACCTAAAAATTACTACTCCTCAAGACCTTATTTTAGCTGAAGAGTTATTGAGGTGGCGAAAAAAGTGAGTGGTTGGCGAGTGGGCTTAGGATATGACATTCATCCTTTGAAAGAGGGAAGGGAATTATTTTTAGCTGGAATACATATACCATACCAGCGAGGACTATATGGTCATTCCGATGGAGATGTGCTCTCTCATGCTTTAATGGATAGCCTTTTAGGGGCTGCTGGTCTTCAGGATATCGGGTATTGGTTTCCTCCATCTTCGCCATCTACGAAAGGGATAAGGAGCATTATCCTTTTAGAGGAAGTATGTGAGAAAATACGAGAACAAGGATGGGAAATAGAAAACGTGGACACTACCCTTATTGCTGAGGAACCTCTTATTGCTCCCTTTGTTGAAGAGATGAAAAAAAGTCTCTCTTTAGCTATGAGAGTGAAAAAAGAGGTTATAGGCATAAAAGCTACTACTAATGAAGGCTTGGGTAGTCTGGGAAAGGGGGAAGGAATCGGTTGTTTTGCTGTAAGCCTTTTGCGGAAGAAAGAATAAATAAAATCTTAGCTCTGATGGTTTGTGGATTGGTAATTGCTGCTCCTGGATCGAGAAGCGGAGGAGCAGAGTTGATTTCTCTTGAGTCTCAATCTGGAGCTTGTTCTATAAATGTGGAGGGCCGAACCGCTATCCGCATCCGCTATGGAGGAGGATATTCTACTTTAGAAGAAAGAGCTAAGGTGATCGCTCAATCTCTCACTAAATTATTTCGAAGTTCTCGGGAAATGGTGAATTTTCACGTGGTTTGGGAAAAAGGTAAAGCTATAGCCTTTGCTGACCAAGATAAACTTTTTACCGTCTTGAAGGAAGATGCTCGAGCTAATAATTCTGACCCTTTAAGCTTGGCTCTTTCTTGGTTGAACAATATCCAGATAGAATTTTACCGGATGAGAGAAGGAAAAGAGGTTAAAGAAGTAACGGAAGGAATAGCTTCCTGGTGTAGTAATAACTTTGAGGGAAGAGCTACTGCCAGTGGAGAGCCTTACAACCCTTATGCTTTTACTGCTGCTCACCGCACCCTTCCCCTAGGAAGTGTTATTTTGGTAACCAACGTGGAAGATGGGCGACAAGTAGTGGTAAGGATAAATGACCGTGGCCCCTGGAACGAAAGCCGAGTTATAGATTTATCTCTTGCTGCTGCTAAGGTTTTAGATATTCACGAAGATGGCCTGAGTGAAGTTAAAATTGAGGTGTTGAGATGGGGAGAATAAGGACTCGTTTTGCTCCCAGCCCTACTGGTTTTCTGCATCTGGGGGGAGCAAGAACGGCTACTTTTAACTGGGCTTTGGCTCGTAAAGAAAAAGGAGATTTTATTTTACGTATTGAAGATACGGACCGAGAAAGATCTAAAAAGGAATTCGAAAAAGCTATATTGGAGGACCTCCAGTGGCTGGGTATAGAATGGGATGAAGGTCCAGACCGAGGAGGACCTTATGCTCCTTATCGGCAGTCAGAAAGAGGGGAAATCTATCAATCTTTTATTACTCAACTAAAAGCTAAAAACTTTATTTATCCTTGTTATTGCACAGTAGAAGAGTTAGAAGAAGAGAGAAAAAAAGCGTTAAAGATGGGTAAGGCTCCTCGCTATTCTGGTCGCTGTTTTTTTCTTTCTCCGGAAGAGAGGAAAGAAAAAGAAGAGAGGGGAATAAAACCTTCTTGGCGTTTCCGAATTCCGGGGGGTAAAGAAATAGTGTTGGAAGATTTGGTAAGAGGAAAAGTAGTTTTTCATACTTCTTCTTTGGGAGACTTCATTGTTTTAAAATCAGATGGTGTTCCTACTTATAACTTTGCCTGTGTTATAGATGATGCTTTGATGAATATTTCTCATGTATTGCGAGGCGAAGAACACTTACCCAATACCCCTTATCAAATTTTGCTTTATGAAGCTTTGGAGTTTACTCCTCCTCTTTTTGCCCACGTTCCCATTATTTTAGATAAAAATAGAGCTAAATTGAGTAAAAGAAAAGGAGAAGTGAATTTACAATTTTTCAGAGAAGAAGGATTTTTACCTGAAGCTATACTGAATTATCTTTTGACTTTAGGGCATTCCTTCCCTGAAGGGAGAGAAATGGTAGAAGGAGAAGAAATCTATACTCTCTTTTCTTTAGAGCGGATAGGTAAAGGAGGAGCAATTTTTGACCTCTCCCGTCTGAACTGGTGGAATAAAACTTATATTCGCCGAATGGATATCAAGGAATTAGAAGAAAAACTCCTCCCCTGGGGAGGAGAAGACATTAAAAGATTTAAAAAAGAATTAGGAGAAGAGAGATTTTATCTATTGCTAGATTTGATAAGAGAAGAGTCAGTTACTTTAAAGGAAATAGCAGAAAAGTTAAGAGATTATGTATCAGTAAAAGAAGAAAAAGTAGAAGAGGAAGAAAAGTTTAAGATATTGAGATTTCTATTTTCTTCCTTAAATAGTCTTCCTGCTCCTTGGAAGGAAAAGGAGATACAGGAAAATCTTCGTTTCTGGCAGAAGGAAAGTGGGTTTTCTCCCTCGCTTTTTTATCCCGTTTTGCGCTGGGCGTTAACCGGGGATGAGGAAGGACCGGAATTAGACCGTTTACTTGTGGCTTTAGGAAAAGAAAAGGTTTTAGAAAAAATTAAAGCAAGAGTGGGAGATAATGGAAATTCAGCTATTTAATACTCTTACCCAGAAAAAGGAGACTTTTTTCCCTCAGGAAGGGAATAAGGTTCGCTTCTATGTTTGTGGTCCTACTGTTTATGATTTAATTCACATTGGAAATGCTCGAGTTTTTGTGGTTTTTGATTCTCTGCGTCGTTTTTTAGAACATAAAAGCTTTGAAGTTATAATGGTGCAGAATTTTACCGATATTGACGATAAAATCATAAAAAGAGCAGAAGAGTTAGGAGAGAGCCCCAGGGAATTAGCCGAGCGCTATATTGCTGAATACTGGCGCGATGCTGAAAGCTTGAAAGTACGAAAAGCCACTTTTCATCCTCGGGCTACAGAGCACATTGAAGATATAATCTCTCTCGTGAAAATTCTGGAGGAAAAAGGCTACACTTACGAGAGGGAAGGAGATATCCTTTTTGATGTTTCTCGGTTTCCTTCCTATGGGAAACTTTCTCGTAAGAATCTAGACGAGTTAGTGGAAGGGGCTCGGGTAGAAGTTAGGTACAAAAAGAAAAACCCTGCTGATTTTGTACTGTGGAAAAAAGCTAAACCTGGTGAGCCTTTCTGGGAAAGCCCCTGGGGGAAGGGCCGGCCGGGATGGCATATTGAATGCTCGGCTATGTCTATGAAATATTTGGGGCCCACTTTGGATATCCATGCTGGAGGAATAGACTTAATATTTCCTCATAATGAAAATGAAATTGCTCAAAGTGAGGCAGCTACTGGTAAACCATTTGCTCGATTTTTCCTCCACAATGGTTATGTCAACATCAATCAGGAAAAAATGTCTAAATCTTTGGGTAATATTGTGACCGTGCGGGAACTTTCTCAAAAGTATGAGCCCTCAGTTTTGAGGTTAGCAGTTTTCTCTGCCCATTATCGTAATCCCATCAATCTGGATGAAGACCTTTTTCAATCTTCCCGTCAATTTGGAGAAAGGATTAAAAATTTTCTCCGTAATATATCTTTTATAGAGGAAAAAATCAAAGATAATCCGGCTTTTTTCCAGGAAGATGAGGAAGGATACCGGAAAATAGATGAATTTTACCAGAGCTTTCAAGAAGCTTTAGCTGACGATTTTAACACTCCTCAAGCGTTGGGAGTGCTAGGAGAATTTCTTCGTCTTTCCAACCAATATCTTTCTCCTCGACGGGGAAAGTGGGATGAGCGAGTGTTGAAAAAAATCAGGAATTTCCTGGGAGTAGTAGAAGAAATACTGGGAATTATTCCTGAAGAGGAAATGAAAAAAGGTGATGAGGTAATAAAACAGCTGGTGGAAGAAAGAGAGAAAGCACGAAAAGATAAAAATTGGCAGAGAGCAGATGTATTGCGAGAAGAAATAAAAAGTCGGGGATACGTAGTAGAAGATACTCCCTTGGGTCCTCGCTTTTTTAGGATGGAGGAATAATGAAGTCAGAAATTATTTACGGACGTCAACCGGTAAGAGAAGCCCTTAAGTCAGAGGGAAGGAAAGTAGAGAAATTATTTTTAATGGAAGGGGCACAGGGTAAAATAATAGAAGAGATTAAACAGTTATCCCAAAAAAGGAAAATTCCCTGGGAGACAAAAGATAAAAGTTTTTTAGAGAATTTAGCGGGAAAGAGCGTTAATCATCAGGGAGTAGTGTTATTGGCTCAACCTCGGCCATTACCCACTTGGCAGGAAATCTTAGATAAAAATAAAACTTCTCCGGAGGCAACAGTGGTTTTTGTAGACCGGGTAGAAGACCCGGTTAACCTGGGAACAATTGTGAGGACGGCTGCTTTTTTTGGAGTGGGAGGAGTTTTAATTAGTAAAGCCCGCTCTGCTCCTTTAAACTCACCAGTTGTGAGAGCCTCAGCCGGGGGGATAGAAAGCGTAGACATAACTCAGATTAATAATTTTACGCAAGTAATAAAAGAATTTCAGGCAGCGGGTTTCTGGATAGTGGCTCTAGAAGAAGATGGAGATAAAAATCTTTGGGATGTAGACCTTCGAGGTATGCCTCTGGGGCTCGTGGTGGGAGGAGAGCATGAAGGAGTTAGGACAATAGTCCGTTCCTCGTGTGATATGGTTTTGAAAATACCTTCTAGGGGGGTAATAAATTCTCTCAATGTGGCAGTAGCTTTAGGGATTGGAATTTATGAAGTTATGAGGCAAAGGAGTACTAATTAATGAATAGAGGACAGATTGTAGAGGGAAAAATAATTGATTTTGCCCTCCCTGAAGGGTATGGAGTTTTAAAAGAGGGAGGCTGGATAATATTTACTCCTGGGGTTTTAATTGATGAAGTGTGCCGGATAAGGATTACCAAACTGAAAAGGAATTATGCTGTAGGAGAAGTAGTAGAAATTTTAAAGCCTTCTCCCTCTCGAGTAGAACCCAGATGCCCTCACTTTGGAGAGGGATGCGGAGGATGCCGATTTCAATTTATGGCTTATGAAGAGCAGATTAGAGTAAAGGAGAACAATGCTCGACAAACCCTGGAAAAAGTAGGAGGTATTTCCTGGGGAGAGGTAGACTATGAGGGATTTGTTCCTTCTCCTTCTCCCTGGGAATATCGTAACAAAATGGAGTTTAATTTTGGAGAAAGAGAAGGAGAACTGGTTTTAGGGTTAAGACCTCGAGGACGATACTGGGATTTAGTAGACCTAAAAACCTGTTATTTGATGCCTCAAGACTTAATTGAAGCTCTCTTACAGATATTTAAAAATTATGGAAAGCGCTCCTCTCTTGCAGGATATGACCCCCGAAAAAAAGAAGGGGTGCTGAGAAATTTACTGGTGCGCTACTCTTCTTCTCAAGAGCTTCTCCTTGGTCTTTCTACTACTAGTATTGACCTTCCCCGAGAAGAAGATTTGGTAGAGGAGCTGCAAGAGAAGTTTCCCTCTTTGGAGGGTTTGGTGCACATTATTAATAATTCGCCAGCTAGTGCTTTAATTTTTGAAGATAAAAAAATTTTGTGGGGAAAAGACCATTTTTTTGAACGGGTGGGGTCGGTTAATTATAAAGTTTCTCTAGAGAGTTTCTTCCAGGTAAATAGGTTTCTTTCTCTAACTCTTTATGAAAAAGCAGCTGGCTATGCTGCCTTGAGCGGTGGAGAAACAGTTTTGGACCTTTATTGTGGGAGTGGGGGAGTGGGTCTCTTTGTAGCTGATTCTGCTCAACAGGTAATAGGAGTAGAAGAAAACCCCCAAGCAGTAGAAGATGCTAAATTCAATGCCTGGTTGAACGGAAGGAATAATTTTAATTGTATTCCCGGACGGGTGGATAAAATGCTTCCTCTTTTTTCTAATGTAGGAGTGGATGTAGTTATATTAGACCCTCCTCGGGCCGGTCTGGATAAGAAAGTGGTAAGGAGAGTTTCTTCTCTTTCTCCTCAACGTCTGGTTTATATTTCTTGCAACATCAGCACCTTAGCTCGCGATTTGTTACTTTTTAAGGAGCAGGGGTATCATCTCGAGAAAATTTCCTTTTTGGACCTTTTTCCCCAAACTCCTTATTTTGAATCGGTGGCTCTCCTGAAGAAAGGATAAGCTTACTTTTCACTTTATATCCAGCGACCTTCCTTTTTATCTTTCTTTTACCATTTTGTTATCATGAAACGGCCTAGAACTAAAGGGATGTTCTCCCCTATAATAAACCCCTTTCTTTTGTCGTCACCCCTGAATGGTTCTATCAGGGGTCCAAATATAAGGGGGAGAAGAACTCCCCCTTATAACCCCCAAAAGACTGAAAATGTAAAAATGCACAAACTACTGAGAAAAAAAGCCTTCCTCAGTAAAAACCTCTGGATTCCCGTCAGGAGACGGGGAAAGAGAAAAATTGCCACGAGAGGCGAAACGAACAACCCTTGCAGAGCGATGTTATACCCTTCCTTTTTTAAATTCTGAATAATTTCATCCTTCTATTATTTGGAGTTTTCTTCCAATAAAATGCTTCAATTTTAGTTTATGGGGAAATCTTCTTTAATAAGCCGTTCAAAGAAATCTATAATATTTGAAGCAAAAGAGGAAAACTTCTTATAGTAGACGGCTTATGCTGCTTTGCAGCACCACAACTATGTTATCCTGCTTACAACTTCATTAAGAAAATTATATAATATCGTTCAATTAATGTGGGGCTTGGACTCATTATGACCTGTAAATAACGAAGGGACAAGTAGATTGTTTTTATTCTGTTCTAATCCCGTAAAGCTGGACTTCACAAATCTAGGAAACGTCATTAAAATATATGAAAATTTAAAAATAAGGGGAAGATTTCAATGAAAAAGAAGTTTGATAGAGTGTATCAGTTCAAAATTACTCTCAAAGGTATCAGACCACCAATCTGGCGGAGAATACAAGTTCCTGAAACTTATACCTTTTGGGATTTGCATATTGCTATCCAGAATGCTATGGGTTGGACAGACGCTCATCTTCATGAATTTGAAATGGTCTCTCCTTCTACAGGAGAAAAGGTGAGGATAGGAAACCCTAGCGAAGAGGATGAGGTTTTTGGGCAACAAATTATCCCCGAAGAAAAGCAGAAGATTGCTAACTGGTTTTCTATGGAAAACAGGGTGGCAAATTATATTTATGATTTTGGAGATGGCTGGGAACATAAAATAGAGTTAGAGAAAATACTCCCTCGAGATAAAAATGTCAAATATCCTGTATGCATAGCCGGGAAAAGAGCCTGTCCTCCTGAAGATTGTGGAGGCGTATGGGGGTATGAAGAATTTTTAGAGGCTATAAGAAATCCTGAACATGAGGAACACAGCACAATGTTAGAGTGGGTTGGCGGAGAGTTCGACCCTGAATATTTTGATCCCAAAGAGGTTCTATTTGAAGACCCTGATGAATGTCGGAAATATTCATGGAGTAATAACAATATGGACAATGACAAAGAAGAGACGAGAGATTTCATAAAGGAAGCAGAGGAACTATTAGTTGATGCGGAGAACGACCTGAATAGAGGAGATTATAAGTCTTGTTTTTCGAAAAGTTATCATGCTATGGTCTTTTCGCTGAAGGCATTGCTGAGCTTGCTTGAGAAACGTCAAGAGAAAGCAGAAGTAGAAAAGCTTAGCCGAGAAGTAGAAAACAAGTTTGAGGACATGTATAACCAGATATTGCTCATAGACCATGCGACAGGCTTAGTTTTCTCTGAGAAAGAAGTAAGAGAGTTTTTTAAAGTAGCAGGTGATTTTGTCCAAGACTTAAAGAATCGTATTAAAACTTTCTCTTTTCCCGCTTGATGGCTATGATAAAATAACTATAGATGCAGCAAGAGGAGGTCAGGGCTAAAATGAGAGAGTCAACCCGGACTTTGACATATTCAGCTATGGCTATTGCGCTGGTAGCTATAGCCACTATGAGTTTGCAAATTCCCATTCCTCAGACCCGAGGATATATAAACTTAGGAGATACTTTAATATTTGTTTTTGCTCTGCTATGGGGGGCTCGGGTAGGAGCTTTAGCTGGAGGGTTAGGTTCAGCCCTAGCTGATCTTTTGACCGGATATGCTCACTGGGCTCCATTTACTCTCGTAATCAAAGGATTGGAAGGCTTCTTAGTAGGAACTCTAGCCCGCCGGGAATCAACGCTTGTTAAACGGATTCTCTTTTTATCCTTGGCCGGTTTAGAGATGGTGGGAGGATACTTTCTAGCTGGCTCTCTCCTTTATGGACCTGGTGTGGCAATAGTAGAAATACCAGGTAATTTGGTACAGGCAGGAAGCGCCATTCTTTTATCTTCTCTTGCAGTGTATGCCATTCGTCGAGGAGAAAAATATATTTTCCACCGGGTTTAGTTTCTTTCTTGCTTTTTAATCTGGTGAAGAACTTCTTCTTCTATTTCAGGTAAAGGCCGCAAGAAGCGATGGACTAATTGGGGAATATCCTGGCAAGTTTTCCCCTCAAAACGTAAGGTGTACACTGGTTCGGTAACTGATTTGCGAATCATTGCCCACCCTTCTTCCCATTCTACTCTTATTCCATCAATGTAAGATACTTCTCCTCCTGAAAGTGAATTTTCTAGAACAGAGAGAAGATTTTCTCTCCCTTGGGCAGCAATCCGAATGTCAGGAGTAACATAGGAAGGAGGGAAAGTTTCTCTTATTTGAGAAAGAGTATGAGATACCTGGGAAAGATAATAAAGGAATAGAGCTGCAGCGTATAGCCCGTCATCTCTTTTTATTTCTCGGAAAAAGTAATGACCGCTGATTTCCCCTGCCATAAAAGCATTTTCTCGAAGTAACCGCCTTTTAATGTAGGCGTGTCCAGAGCGCTCCGGAATGGGGATTCCACCCATTTTTTTTACTTCTTGGGGAACAATTTGAGAGCATTTTAAATCATAGACGAATTTTTCTCCCTGAGGAAGGTGGGGCAAGGTGTTGCGGAGAAAGAAAATAATCCCTTCTTCCCCTTTTAAAATTCCTCCTTTTTCGTCTGCAAATACTACCCGATCCCCATCTCCATCAAAAGCTATCCCTGCATCTGCTACTTTCTCTTTTATTTTGTTAGAGAGAGCGGATAAATTACCTTCTTGAGAAGGATTGGGAGGACGGTGAGGAAATGTTCCATCTTTTTCACAAAAAAGAGGGATTATCTCATAACCTAATTTTCTCAAAAAGGAAGGGGCAAGGTCAGAATAACATCCATTGCCACAATCCACTACCACCCGCAAAGGGCGGCGAGGTTGGGGAATAAAAGAGGAGAGAAATTCGAGATATTCTTTATCTAAGTTCTGGAGTATTTTTTTCCCTTTCTCACTGTGGCGAAAACTTTTTTCCTTAACTTTTTTAGCTAAATTGGTGATATCCTCAGGAGTAGGAGGAATATTCCCCCAGGTGACCTTAAACCCATTGTATTCTGGAGGGTTATGGCTGGCGGTAACCATAATTCCTCCCTCTCCTTGTAGTTTATCTATCGCGAAATATAAAAGGGGAGTGGGAACTACCCCCAAGTCAACTACTTCTCCGCCACTTTCTAAGAGTCCTTCAATGAGAGCTTCTTTTAAAATAGGGGTGCTTTTACGTACATCTCCTCCCACTACTATTTTGGAACCTGCAAGGAGTGAAGAGGCAAAAGCTCTTCCAATGAGATAGGCTTTTTCTTCATCAATCTCAGTAGGGAAAATCCCTCTAATATCGCAGTCTTTAAAAATACTCATTTATTCACCTTCAATATTCCTCTTTTTATTAAATCGTCAGTAGCTGAAGCTACTGCTTCTCTTGCTGAATAACGGGGAATGAAATTTAAAACTTCTTGAGCTTTTAGCATAGATACGCAACAACCTTGTCGAATATGTTGAGCAGCTTCTTCAGGATAACCAAATTTCTCGGTATATTCTTCTAAAGAAATGTTTTGGAAATAAAATTCTTTTCCAAAAAGAGAGGCAAAATATTCTCCCAACCCCCAAAAAGTCATGGCTTCTGAGGCTCCACAGTTAAAGCTCTCTCCGATAGATTTACTCTCTTTTTCTATAGCTCTTAGGAAAAGAGAAGCTACGTCTTGAGGATGAACATGGTGAAGAGTAGAAAATCCTCCATCCAGTAAATAAATTTCTTTTCCCTCAATTATTTTTTGCAAAGTTTCTGGATTGTGATCTCCAAAAGGAGTAACAAAAGTTTTTCCTGGACCGGTAATATGACCGGGATGGATGACAGTAGCTTGAATTTTACCTTCTCTTGTAGCTTGCAAGAGTTTATCTTCTATTATAGCTTTCTTACGAGCATAATCGTTTTCGGGAAACCGAGGAGCAGCTTCGGGAGTAGGAACTATTCTGGTTTTACCATATACCCACACTGTCCCACAAGAAAGGAGATGGACATCTTTTCCGGTTAAAGTATCTATAAGAATTTGGGCACTTTCTGGCTCAAAACAGATAATATCTACTATGATGTCGGCTCGGGTTTCTTCTACCAACGCTTGCCAGTGACCAGTTTTCTCCTCTTTTTCTCTATCTACTGTTATCATCTTTATCTCTTTTTCCCAAAAGCTCTCGGGGTAAAGACTGGTTTTCCCCCGTGAAAATACCACTACCTCATATTCTCTAGCAACCAAGGAAGGGATTAGATAACTACCGATATGACCTGTGCCTCCTATTACTAAAACTTTTTTTCTTTTCATAGTTTTCCTCCTTTACTTTACTATTTTATCTTTTTATAGTTATATCTGGAAGATAGTTAATTAAAAATGGTTAAAAAATAGAAAGGAGAATGATAACCATGGATAACAATTGGAAAGAGAAGTTAGAAAAGGCACCTCTTTCTAGAATAATGGAGGTAGCTTATGAACATCAGGTGTTAATTCCCGCTTTTAATGTTGCTTATCTTCCTATGGTAGAAGCCATCATGGAAGCATTACGAGAGACTGAGACCTTTGCTCTTTTAGAGGTATCCCGCCCCGATATCACTCGCTTTGGAGCCAAGAGCTTTCAGGCAGTAAAAGAGGAGTATGAACGTTATGGAGACCTGGCTTTTAGTCGACTTCACCAAGACCACGTTCCGGTTATAGATGAAGAAGGAGAAAGAGTAGATTGGCAGTCACTCATTGAAGAAGCTCTCTCTTTGGGATACCACTCAGTAATGATTGATGGCTCTCGTTTACCTCTGGATGAAAATATTCAAGTTACTCGGGAAACGGTAATGCTGGCTCATCGCCGCGGAGTTTGTGTAGAAGGAGAATTAGGTTCGGTTTTGGGACATGAAAAAGGTCCTCTTCCTCCTTATGAAGAGCTTTTTCAGAGTGGTAAAGGATTTACTTCTCCTGAAGATGCTCAGCGTTTTGTTCAGGAAACCGGTGTAGATTGGCTTTCGGTAGCTATTGGTAACATTCATGGAGCAATTACTGGTGCAGCAAAAGACCAAAAAAAAGTGGAAGCTAGATTGAATATTGCACATCTACAACAAATTGCCCGAGTAACCGGAATCCCTTTGGTTCTTCATGGAGGCTCAGGAATTAAAAGAGAATACGTTTTAGAAGCAATTAAAAATGGTATTACTAAAATTAATATAGGAACAGAAATCCGCCAGGCTTATGAGAGAGGTTTAGGAGAAAGTTCTAATATAAAAGAAGCTCAGAAAGAAACGAAAGAAAAAGTTAAAGAAGTGGTATCCTCCTATTATGAAATAGAAGGCTCAGCACGTATTCTTTCTGAAAAATTATGAAAAGGAGGTCGGCAATGAATTATCCTCATCTTTTTTCTCCGGGAAAAATTGGAAGGGTAGAAGTTCCTAATCGGATTGTTATGCCTCCCATGGCTACTAATTTGGGTAGCGCTTTTGGAGAGGTAACTCCTGAGCTGGTGGAGTATTATCGCCGGCGGGCAGAAGGAGGAACAGGTTTAATTATCATTGAAAATGTCCAGGTAGATATGTATGAAGGAAGAAGCTTAGTAGCTCAAATTGCTATAGATAGTGATAAATTCTTACCTGGCCTTCGTAGTTTAGCCGAGGCTATCCATAGCGAAGGAAGTGTGACTTTTTTACAGATTCAGCACGGAGGTAGGCAATGTACTCCTTCTTCTACTGATGGCTTACAGCCCGTAGCTCCTTCTCCTCTTGCTTCTTCTTTTGTTCAGGTGGTGCCTCGAGAGCTAAGTAAAGACGAGATTAAGAGGCTGGTTAAAAAATTTGCTGAGGCAGCTCTGCGAGCTAAAATAGCAGACTTTGACGGAGTGGAAATCCATGCTGCCCATGGTTACCTTATTGCTGAATTTTTATCTCCTTATTCCAATCATCGAAGTGATGAATATGGAGGAAGCCTGGAAAATAGGATGCGCTTCTTGGAAGAAATCATTCAGGAAGCCAGAAAATTAACTGGAGAGGACTTTGTTTTAGGTGTGAGACTCAGTGTAGATGAGTTTGTCCCCGGAGGCTTGAAATTAGAAGAATCGCGAGAAATTGCTCGTCGCTTAGAAGAATTAGGAATTAACTACCTTCACGTTACTACTGGTAACTATGATTCTATATCCACTATTATAGAACCCTTTAATTTTGCAGAGGGTTGGCGAGTACATTTGGCAGAAGAAATTAAAAAAGTAGTTTCTATCCCGGTCATAACTGTAGGAGTAATTCGCCAACCAGAGATGGCTGAGGATATCATCGCCCAAGGTAAAGCTGATTTTGTGGCTATTGGTCGAGGTCTAATTGCTGACCCTGATTGGCCTAGGAAAGCTCGGAAGGGAGAGGCCGAAAATATCAACCGTTGTATAAGCTGTAATGTGGGTTGCATTGGGGAACTTTTAGCCAATGGTAAAGTCCATTGTGCTGTGAACCCTTGGGCCGGAAGAGAATTTGCATGGGGGGAAATGGAACCTGCTCGAAAAAAGAAAAGAGTAGTAGTGGTAGGTGGCGGCCCGGGAGGGATGGAGGCAGCGCTGGTTTCTGCTCAGAGAGGGCATGAAGTAATTTTAATAGAAAAGGAAAAAGAATTGGGAGGACAAATGCTCCTTGCTTCTCGTCCCCCTCATAAAGAGAAACTTTTATGGTTTAAAGATTATATGGAAAAACAGCTTACCAAATACGGAGCGAAAGTGGAAACCGGTAAAGAAGCAGATGCTAACTACATTTTATCTCTTTCTCCGGAGGTGGCCATAATTGCTACAGGAGGTCAACCTATAATCCCTGATTCTTGGCAATTGGACCCCTCTTTTGCTACTACTGCCTGGGATGTATTAAAAGGCCAAGTGGAAATCACCGGCAAACAGGTAATAGTTATAGGAGGAGGGTTAGTAGGTTGTGAAGTAGCTGCCTTTTTAGCTGAGCGAGACAACTGGGTGACTTTAGTAGAGATGCTTCCTCAATTGGCCTATGATGCTGAAGTTATCACTCGTATTGAGCTTTTACGGGAGTTGAACAAAGAAAACATAAAAATTATGACTCAGACCAAGTGTATTGATATTCAGGGAAGCAGGGTAGTTTATTTATGCGAAGGAGACCCTTCAGCTTTGGAATTACAAGGAGACTACTTAGTATTTGCTTTGGGGACTAAGTCAGAAAGAAAATTATATGATGCTTTAGTAGATAAAGTTCCCGAGCTGTATCTTATAGGCGATGCTCGTGCTCCTCGTCGGATTTATCAGGCAGTTTTAGAAGGGGCAGCAGTAGCTCGTAAGTTATAGGGTTGACCAAGAAACTACTGAGGGAATGTAGATCTTCCCTCAGTAGTTTCTGTCTTTTTATTCTGTCTTTAATTTTTTGGCTTTTGGGGTTGATAGGGGGTATTTTCCCCCTTATTGTTCCTTGTTTTTAATCTTACGCCGCAGACAGCTGGAGCGTTGTTCTCCAGCGTAATTGTTTCGAATTCACTGGTGGATATTTTTCTACCAGTAATTTTTGTTTTTGCTTTTCAAGGGTTATAAGGGGATTATGAAGGTGCTGCCTCTTCATAGTTTGTTAGGTATTGGGTGAAAATCGCGATGGCAGTTAATTACAACCGCTTTTCTAGCTAAATTATAATAATAATTAGCTGGAAACTTATCAGAAAAGAAAAAATTTGATACAATTGCAGAAATAATCGTACTAAACAAAAACCTAGAGACTAACTCTAAAAACAGAAGGTGAGAAATATGAGTGAAAAGAGAGTTTTTGTTTTCAACCCTGGGCCAGCAGCCTTACCGTTACCTGTTCTAAAACAAGTTCAAGACGAAATGTTGAACTTTAAGGGAACAGGAATGTCTATTCTAGAAGTAAGTCATCGCTCCCGAGAATTTGAAGATGTTTTGAATAGCGCTGTAGAAAGGATAAAAAGACTCCTTGGCCTGGATGAACGTTTCTACATAATGTTTTTGCAAGGAGGAGCAAGCTTACAATTCTCTATGATTCCTATGAATTGTGTAGAGAGCGGAAAACCTGTTGCTTATGTAGATACTGGCTACTGGGCAACAAAAGCAATTAAAGAAGCACAGAATATTGTAGATAATGTAGAAGTAACGGCTTCTTCTAAAGATAAAAATTATACCTATATTCCCAAGAAAATATCATTAGATAAGGATTTTTCCTATCTTCACATTACTGCTAATAACACTATAAAAGGGACTCAATGGTGGGAGTTTCCCAAAACAGGAAATATCCCTTTGGTTGCGGATATGTCATCGGATATCTTTAGTAGAGTATTTGACCCTAATCCCTTTGGAGTTATATATGCTGGAGCCCAGAAAAACGCTGGTCCTGCAGGAGTAACCATAGTCATTATTCGTAAAGATATGGTAGAGCGAGTTCCTCAACATCTACCTACCATGTTAAAATATTCCACTTTTACAGAAAGTAACTCTCTCTATAATACTCCTCCTTGTTTTGCAGTGTACGTGGTGGAATTAGTCACTAAATGGTTGGAAGAAACTATAGGTGGTATTGCTAAAATGGAGGAAATAAACCGCCAAAAAGCTCATTTGCTCTATGACTACATAGACAGTCAGGATTTTTATAAAAATCCAGTGCAGCCTGAGGATCGTTCCTGGATGAATGTGATATTTAGTTTGCCTTCTTCGGAATTAGAGGATAGGTTTATTAAAGAAGCTACTCAAGAGGGATTGATTGGTCTTAAAGGTCATCGCTCAGTAGGAGGTTGCCGTGCATCTCTCTATAATGCTGTTTCCTTAGAAGCGGTGAGGGTTTTGGTAGACTTTATGAAGGAATTTGCCCGACGAAATGGATAGTAAGATAGTTTTTAAAAGCATTTTATGATATAATGTCACGCGTGGGCGAATAGCTCAGAGGGAGAGCACTTGCCTTACAAGCAAGGGGTCGGAGGTTCAAGTCCTTCTTCGCCCACCATGATTTACAAGCCTTAAGTGATTTTCCATCCTTTTTTAACTCCTCATGGTGATCTTTTTATACTTGTTTACTTTTTAAAACTCTCTCCGGTTTTGTAGCTTGTTTTTTTAAGCTTTGGTATACTTTTGAAGTAAATATCTAAAATGGTAACAAAATATGCCGAGAGACTCCGAATTACTTTAAGATGTTCTTTTTTAGAGAAGAATGCTTATTTAGAAGAAGCATAGATAGGTTAAACTCAGGATTGGCCATTACTGCTACTATTGAAAGTTTATAATTCTTTTAGAGGAGGATGATATGAGAGGATTAAAGGGCTTGAATGATTTATGGGAAACCGCAAGGAGCGTGCTTCCTTTGGTTGTTACTCTTGCTTTTTTTCAACTGGTGGTGTTAAGAAAACCTATTAAAAATGTTAAGGAATTTATTATAGGAGTTTTGCTAAGTATATTTGGCCTACATTTTTTTCTAAAAGGTATCTCTATGAGTCTTTTACCTCTAGGTGATTCGGTGGGAGAGAATTTGGTAGTATTAGAGCGAAAATGGTTGATGGTGGCTGTGGCTTTTGTAGTAGGTTATTTTGGTACTCTTGTGGAACCGGCCTTAAAAACTCTGGCTTTAGAGGTTGAGGAAATATCCATAGGGGCTATACCTAATAGAGTTTTAGTTCACGCTGTTGCCGTTGGATTTGGCTCGGGAATGGCTATAGGAGTATATAAGATACTTAATAATATATCTTATGTAAAAATTGTAGCACCTTTGCTTTTAGTAATTTTCGTATTGATTTTTTTTGCACCGGAGGAATTTGTATCTATTGCCATGGATTCAGCTAGTGCCACAACAGGTCCGGTTAATATTCCTCTAAACATGGCTTTGGCAATAGGCTTAGCAAAGATATTAGAAAATGTTGATCCTTTGTTGTCTGGCTTTGGTATAGTGGGACTTACTTCTATTGGAGCGGTAATATCAGTATTGGTGTTGGGAATATTAGCGAAAATATGAGGGGAGCATGAGGCGATATGGATATTAAATGTATAATCGCTGTTGTTGAAAGGGGAAAGGCAGACAGAATCGTAGATAGAGCAAAAAAAGCAGGAGCAAAAGGAGCTACCATTCTTTATGGGAGAGGAACAGGACAATCAGAAGCACTGGAATTTTTTAATATCCACATTGAAGCGTCAAAAGAAATTATTTTAATACTTAGCGAAGTTAATGAATATAAGCCCATATATGATGCTATAGTTGAAGCAGGTAGGCTTAATGAACCAGGCACTGGCATCATATTCACTTTTTGGGTGTCTGAATTGCTGGGGCTGCATCATAGAGAGAACATAAACAAAAGATAAACTTAAGATTATGCTAAGAGTTTAAAAATTTGGGGCAGTGATAAAACTATTCTTAGTTCCTTGCCTGAAGAGACCGGGCGTTGATAGAGCTTTTGGTTGAAAAGAGCACTGTCTTATGCTATCATTTTAGTGGAGTTTGAAGTGGATATGGCCCTGCTTTGTTGGTGATGCCAGAGAAGGCTTTGAACCAACACCCTTGTCTTGGGAGCTTATTCGCTAACTGAGTTGAGGCTCGGTTAGGAGGGCACCCACCTTTTTGAGGACGAGGATCAAAGCGGTTGGCACACGGCAAAGCAGGGCCATTTAGTGTAAAGGAAACGGAGGAAGGAGTTGTTTGGTTGTGGAAAATGGTGAAAGAATGGAGTTAACCCATGAAGATTTAGGCGACATTCGTATGGTTCGCCCTGGTGATCTTGTAAAGGGCAAAGTAATTAAAAAAGGAGAGGAAAATTACTTTGTCAACATAAACTCCAAATCAGAGGGGTTATTACCTTTACGAGAGAAAATGATGGGCAAAGAAGGTGAAATGGAAAATCAGTTGGAAGAGGGTGATGAAACGTGGGTAGTAGTCACCCATATTGATGAACAGGGTTATGTATGGCTTTCTAGAGAGCAAGCTCGTTATCAAGGAGCTTGGATAGATATAGAGGAAAGCCAAAGCCAGAATAAAACTTTAACTGCTAAAGTTAAAAAGAAAGTAAAAGGTGGTCTCATTGTAGACGTAGGAGTTAATGCTTTTTTACCTGCTTCTTGTGTTGATATTACTCCCCAGAATTTAGATGGGTTTATAGATAAAAGCATTCCAGTTAAAGTAATTGAAGCTGATAGAAAAACTAAGAATGTGGTGGTGTCGAGAAAGGCGGTTTTGGAGGAAGAGAAAGAACGCCAGAAAAAAGAACTTTTTAGTTCTTTGGAAATAGGCCAGGTAAGGAAAGGAACGGTTAAGAACATCACCAGTTTCGGGGTTTTTGTAGATTTAGGAGGAGTTGATGGTCTTTTACATATTTCAGAAGTTTCCTGGAGGAAAACTCCGGGAAAGCTAGAGGCCCTCTTTCACCCCGGAGAGGAAATAGAAGTAAAGGTTATCGCTTTTGACCCGGAGAGAGAAGAGATATCTTTAAGCCTCAAGAGACTGCAACCTGACCCCTGGGAAGGTATAGAAGAGAGGATAAAACCTGGTGATATAGTTAAAGGCAAAGTGGTTTCTATTAGAGATTTTGGTGTATTTGTGGAAGTAGAAGAAGGCTTGGAAGGATTAATTCACATTTCTGATCTATCTTGGGGTTATGTAAAACATCCTCAAGAAGTGGTTAAAGTGGGAGATATAATAGAGGCTCGGGTATTAGAAGTAGATAAAAATAAAAGAAGAATTTCTCTGGGTATTAAACAGGTTTTGCCTGACCCCTGGGAAAATATAGAAGAGAAATATCCTGTGGGTAGTGTTGTCCGGTTGAGAGCAGCTTCGATTACTCCTCGGGGAGTATGGGGGGAGGTTGAAGAGGGAATAGAAGGACGGATACCATTAGAAGAGTTATCGTGGAAGAGAGTTAATCGAGCCAGTGAAGTGGTAAGGAGAAATCAAGTAGTGGAAGCAAAAGTTTTAGAGGTTGACACTAAAAACCGACAAGTCCTTTTGAGTATTCGACAACTTCGTTCCAATCCTTGGGAAGAGGTTAGCAAAAAGTGGAAAGTAGGAGATGTAGTAGAGGCGAAAGTGCAGAGATTGATGAACTTTGGTGCTTTTGTAGAGTTAGCTCCTGAAATAGAAGCTCTTCTTCCTCTATCTGAGTTAGATTGGGAACCAGTTAAACACCCTAACCAAATTCTAAAGAGAGGCCAAGCGTTGCCTCTTAAAATTATAGAATTTAATCCTGAGGAACAGAGAATCGTGGTTAGCCGGAAAGCAACTCTTCCTGACCCCTGGGAAGAAATTAAGAGCAAATATCCGGTGGGTAGCGTTCATCTCAAAAAAGTAGTTAGACTGGTGGATTTTGGTGCTTTTGTAGAGTTAGAAAAAGGGTGGGATGGTTTAGTTCATATCTCAGAAATTTCTAACCAGCGAATTTCATCTCCTTCTGAAGTATTAAAAGAAGGCGAAAAAGTAAGAGTGAAAGTTATAAAACTTGATGACCAGGAGAGAAAAATTGGCTTGAGTATCAAACAAGCTTCAGAAGAGGAAGAAAAAGATTATAGTTCTTCCAATGGTAGAATAACCTTAGGAGATATGGTAGGAGGTAAACTAACCGATCTTTTGAATAGTCTCAAAAAATGATAGACAGAGCTAACTCTTCTTTAGTGAGGGCTCAGAATGTTATCCAAGAGCTGAGAGAAGTAGCTTCTTCTTTTGAACAGGTAGCAGTAGCTTTTTCTGGAGGGATGGATAGCACTGTAGCCCTTTTCCTCTCTCTTCAAGCTCTAGGAAGAGAAAAAGTAATATCTTGTACTGTAGATTGGGATATTTATTTTCCTTCTTTAGCTCGAGAGAATGTTGACTACTGGGTAAACAATTTAGGAGTAAATCATATTTATCTTCCCGGGCGAAAAGTAATGGAAGAGATTATGAAAACTGGTCCCTCTTGCAACCGTTGCACTAAAAAAGCTAAGTTAGGAACTATCCGTCGTTATTTTGGGGATAAAGTTTTAATTGTGGGAGGCGCTAACCAAAGCGATAGCTGGGGTAAAAGAGGGGTAAAATTACTGAATAATACTTATTCCCCCCTTTTTGATTTTAGTAAAGAAGAAATTAGAGATCTGGCTTCTTTTTTCTCCCTTCCTTTACGAAGAATAGGAGAAAATAAACTCCGGGAGGGGTGCTTACTGAAGCATCTTTTAAAGCCCCTAATATCTCCTTATCATGCTCAAGCAGTGGTAAAGAGTAACGAGTTTCTCCTTAAAATATTAAATGAGAAAAACGTGGAAAGAGATATAGCTAATGTTAAAATAATTGGCCCCCTTAATCGCAATATTGCCTTGGTTAATGTTAAACCCTTACCTTCTTTAGCTTTGAGAGAAGAAATAACTGCTATTCTTTTTTCCATAAAAGAAATAAATGAAATTAGTTGGGTAGATAGTCCTATTACTTTAGTAGTAAGAGCTAATTTGGGGCAATATCGTAACTCTTCCTCTCTTTATTGGTTAAAAGAAGGAAGATTGCAACCCGAATTTGCTTCTCCTATTACTATTCAGTGGATGCCTTCTTCCAACCGAAAACTTCGTACTTTTCAAGTAGTGGATTTTAAAAAGGAGAATATAAACTATGACCAGTGCCGAAATCAGGAAAGCTTTTCTTCAATTCTTTGAAGAGAAAGGACATAAAGTTTTACCCAGTGCTTCACTTATTCCTGAAGACCCTACTATTCTTTTGACCATTGCTGGTATGGTGCCTTTTAAGCCTATTTTTGAAGGCCGAGTGTCACCCCCTTTTCGCCGAGCAACTACAGTTCAGAAGTGCGTACGGATAAGCGATTTAGAAAAAGTAGGTTATACCCCTCGGCATCATACTTTTTTTGAGATGCTGGGCAATTTTTCCTTTGGTGATTATTTTAAGCAAGAAGCTTGTCCTTGGGCTTGGGAATTTCTCACTCAGAGACTATTACTCTCCCCTGATAAATTGTGGATTTCTGTGCATCGCCAAGATGAAGAAGCGTTTAAGATTTGGAGAGATAAAGTAGGTATCCCTGAGGAAAGAATAGTGCTTTTGGGAGACGAAGATAATTTTTGGGCTTCCGGGCTAGTGGGTCCTTGTGGCTATTGCTCAGAGATTTATTATGACACAGGAATAGAAAGAGGATGTGGACGACCGGATTGCCGTCCGGGTTGTGATTGCGACCGGTATTTAGAAATATGGAATCTGGTGTTTATGGAATTTGACCGAGGAAGCGATGGTTCTCTCCGAGAACTGCCCCATAAAAATATTGATACGGGAATGGGTTTGGAAAGAATTACTTCGGTAATACAGAAAGTTCCCACAGATTTTGAAACTGATCTTTTTATACCTTTGATTAAAAAAATAGAAAACATGAGTGGAGTTAGTTATCAAAGGGAGGACTTACGCCCTTACTTTCGAATTATTTCTGACCATATTAGGGCTATCACTTTTTTAATAGGAGATGGAGTTTATCCTGCGAACGAAGGTAGGGGTTACGTTTTACGTCGTCTAATTCGCCGAGCTCATCGCTATGGGCAAAAACTTTCTCTATATAATACTTTTTTACCGGAGTTAGCTTTTGTAGTAATTGAGATTATGGATTATTATCCAGAGCTTAGAGATAGAGAAAAATTGATTGCTCAAGTAATACTTCAGGAAGAAAAGAAATTTGAAGAAACTCTGCAGTTGGGAATGGGATATCTAGAAGATTTAATTTCTCGCTTCCGAGAAAAAGGGGAGAATAAAATCCCGGGGAGAGAAATATTTTATCTTTACGATACTTATGGGTTCCCCCCTGATATAGCTTCAGAAATATTAAAAGAAGAAGGTCTATCTTTTTCTCAAGAAGAATTCGAAGAGGAAATGGAAAGACAAAAATCTCGAGCTCGTCAGGCTTATGAAGAGAAAGCTCAGGAATTCAAAGAGAAAAAAGACAGAGAAGAAATGTTTTCTGGCCTGGTTAGCGATTTTGTAGGTTATGAAGAAAAAGAAATAGAAACTCAAGTTTTAGCTCTTTTTTCTCAGGGAAAAAGAGTAAAGGAAGCCAAAGAAGGAGAAGAAATAATAGTAGTTTTGGAAAAAACTCCTTTTTATCCTGAAAAAGGAGGGCAGGAATGGGATAAAGGTTTTATTGTTTCCCCTCAAGGGAAAGTAAAAGTGGAAAAAGTAACTTCTCCCTCTTCTTCTCTGATTATTCACTGGGGAATAGTGAAAGAAGGTTTGATAAGAGAAGGAGAAAAGGTGCGAGCTGAGATTGAATTTCGGCGAAGGAGAGCGATGGAAATTCACCATACCGTTACTCATCTTCTTCATCGTGCTTTACGGGAAGTTTTGGGAGAACAGGTAAAACAAGCTGGTTCCTGGGTGGGAGAAGAAGGGTTACGGTTTGATTTTACTCACTTTGCCCCCTTGTCCAGAGAAGAGATAGATGCTGTAGAGACTTTAGTAAATGAAAAAATCTTTGAAGACTTACCCGTTTGGATAACCTTTTCTACTCTAGAAGAGGCTCAAAAAAGAGGAACGGTAGCTCTTTTTGAAGAGAAATACGAGGAACGAGTGAGAATAGTGAGAGTGGGAAATTATTCTGCGGAGCTCTGTGGGGGGACTCACCTTACCCATACCGCCCAGGCTTTGCTTTTTAAAATTACTTCTGAATCAAGTATTGGTAGAGGATTAAGAAGGATTGAGGGAGTAGCTGGTCCTTTTGCTCTTTCTTACCTTAATGGTAAAGAAAGAACCTTACGGGATGTTATTAAGATAGTTGATTTAGAAGAGGGGAAAATAAAAGAATATATAGAAAGAATAATAAGTGAGAATAAAAACCTTAAGAAAGCTCTAGAGAAAGAAAGAAAGCAGAAGATAGAGGAAAAAATCCAAAGCCAATTATCAACTAAAGAGGGAAAAGTAACTCTAGTTTCCTATTTAGGAGAAGAAGACGGCTTAGACCTTGATTTCCTGAAAGAAGCAGTAGACCATCTCCGACCTCTTCTATCTAAGGGAGTAGTAGTTTTAGGTTTAAAGAAAGATGGGGAAATTCAAGGAGTTTTAGCTGGTGTAGGATTGCCACCTGAAATACATTTAGGAAAGATGGTAAAAGAATGGAGTAAAAAAACAGGAGGAGGGGGAGGAGGAAAACCTCATTTAGCTCAATTTGGGGGGCTATCGGAGGAAAAGTGGGAAGAATTCATTTCTCTGTTGCAAGATTGGATAGAGAATTTATGAAGAGAATAATGGCTGTAGATTGGGGAGAGAAAAGAATAGGGGTGGCTTTTAATCAAGGAACCTCCTTTTCTTTTCCCTATAAAGTAATAGAAGTAGAAGGCAAAGAAGGAGTGAGCCAAGTTTTAGCTGTAGCTCAAGAGCTAAAAGCTGAGGTGATAGTAGTAGGTTTGCCTCTTCGTCTCGATGCTTCTTTTCTCCAGGAAGCTCAAAGGATAGAAAGGTTCAAGAATAAATTGGAACAATCTTTTAAGGGAAAAGTAGTATTATGGGATGAACGGTTATCTACGAAAGAAGCAGAAAAGCGATTGATAGAAGCTGACTTAAGTAGAAAAAAGAGGAAAAAAGTGATAGATAAGATTTCTGCAGCTCTGGTTTTGGAAACTTATTTATCTCGGGTGGGAGATGAAGTTTAAGTTTATTCTCTACCTTTCTCTCATTTGGTTAATATGTCTTTTTTTAGCTTTAGCTTTTTATTATGGAGAAGAGAAAGGAGAAAAAAAACTGGTAGTAATTGAAAGTGGTCTTTCAGGACGGGAAATATCTTATGTTTTAGAAAAAGAGGGTATTGTTCCTTCTTCTCTTTTTCGGCTTTTTCTTTTTTTATCTAATCAGGATAAGTTGCTGGCTGGTAACTATTTTTTCTATCCTGGAGAAGCAGTAGAAGAAGTGGTTAAAAAGTTAACCCAGGGTCCTAGTTATGAAAAAATTACTTTTCCTGAGGGCTTTACTTCCGAACAGATGGCTAGAGTTTTAGAAGAGAAAGGTATTTGTTGTGCCTCAGATTACTTAGATTTAATAAATAAACCAGAGCTTTTTTCGATTAATTGGTTGGAGGGAATTACCAATTTGGAAGGCTTTCTTTTCCCTGATACTTATTATTTTTCTCCTTCTACTCCTCCTCAAAAAGTAGTAGAAGCTCAACTACACCGCTTTGAGGAAGTCTTTCTTCCTCATTATAAAGATTCTTCTTTATCTTTAAAGGAAGTGGTAATATTGGCTTCTATAGTGGAAAAAGAAGCCCAGTATCAGGAAGAAAAACCTGTAGTCGCCTCTGTTTTTATCAATCGCTTAAGGCAAAATATGAAATTGCAGTCCTGTGCTACAGTAGTTTATGCTCTTTATCGAGAAAAAGGGTTACAGGTAGAGAATTTAAGTGAAGAAGATTTGCAAATTTCTTCTCCCTTTAATACTTATCTTGTTTCTGGCCTTCCTCCTCAAGCCATATGTAACCCGGGTCTGGATTCTTTGCTTTCTGTTCTTCATCCTCAAGAAACTGATTATCTCTATTTTGTTTTGCAAAATGATGGGAAACATGCTTTTTCGCGAACCTATGAGGAACACCTTCATTATAAAGAGGCCAAGCAATGATTTTAAGGAAGCTTACCCCTCATCTTATGGTAAAGCGTCTTCCTGATGTTTCTTTAGATTTTCTCTGGGAAAAAGGTATTCGAGGTCTAATAATTGATTTGGACAATACTCTGGTACCCTGGGGAGGTTTTGAGTTTCCGCCAGGGGTCAAATCTTGGGTGAAAGAGGCTCAAGAGCGAGGTTTTAAAATTTTTCTAGTCTCTAACGCTTTAGAAGAAAGAGTAAATCATTTTCGGGAAAATCTTGGTATCCCGGGCATTTCTCAGGCCCAAAAACCTCGTCGGGGTGCTTTTCGTTTAGCTTTACAAGAAATGGGTTTAGAGAAGAATCAAGTAGCTGTGGTAGGTGACCAGCTGTTTACTGATGTGTGGGGAGGAAATCGCTTGGGTCTTTTTACCATTCTGGTTTCGCCAGTAAATGACGAAGAGTTTTTTTTCACCCGTTTAGTAAGACGTATAGAAAGACGGGTGCTAAAGAGGATAAAAGTATGATTATTACTTCTCAAACTCAGCTTTTAGGGATTATTGGCCATCCTGTTGAACATTCTCTTTCTCCTCTTTTTCAAAATGCTGCTCTTTCCTCGCTCGGTCTTCCCTTTGTCTATTTAGCTTTTGATATTTTACCTTCTCACTTAGAAAAAGCACTGGAAGCTATGCGAATCTTTTCTATTAGAGGTTTTAATGTTACTGTTCCTTACAAAGAAAAGGTGATCCCTTTTCTTGATGTCTTAGAAGAAGAGGCTCAGATTATAGGAGCAGTTAATACCATAGTTAACGAGGAGGGGAAATTAGTAGGTTATAATACTGATGGAGTGGGTTTGTATCGTAGCCTGGATAAAAGAGGATTAAACGTAAAAGGTAAAAAAGCTCTGCTTTTAGGAGCTGGTGGTGCAGCGAGAGCGGTGGTTTGGGCTCTATGGAAAAAGGGAATAGCTTCTATTTCTATCCGCAATCGAACTCAGGAAAGAGGAGAAGATTTGGCTGATTGGATAAGAGCAAATTTTTCTTTGGAGGTAGAAGTAGAAGAGTGGAAAAAAATAAGAGAACAAAAACCCCTCGGGCAAGAAGTGGGAATAATAGTTAACGCTACTTCTTTGGGTTTAAAAGGGGAAGAAGTACCCCTTTCTTGGGACACACTTTCTTCTTCGGTTTGGGTAGTAGATATAGTTTATAGAAAAGGACTAACTCCTTTAGTTAAAGAAGCCCAAAAAAGAGGAATTCGGAGTTTTGACGGAAAAGAGATGTTACTTTACCAGGGAGCAGAGAGCTTTTCTCTTTTTACCGGAAAGAAAGCACCCCTTGGAGTCATGGAAAGAGCTTTAGATTTATAAATGAGGTATTTTCCTATCACTCTTTTTTGGGCTATATCGTATCCTGCAAAACTGGTTAAACTGTTAAAACTTTAATTTTCTTTGTTCTTTGTCTTTGGGGGATTATAAAGGCGTGCCCCCTCTGAGGAAGGTTTTTTCTTCCTCAGTTGTTTTTTCTGTTTTTTATGTTTTTATCTTTTTGGGGGTTATGAGGGGGCGTGCCCCCTCTGAGGAAGGTTTTTTCTTCCTCAGTTGTTTTTTCTGTTTTTTATGTTTTTATCTTTTTGGGGGTTATGAGGGGGCGTGCCCCCTCATAGTCATTATAATTAGTTTTGCGGTTAACTATAATCAACTGAATTTTTCACAATTGGTAAATTTCTTCATCGGTTAAGAGCTGGAAACCGTTTCTCTCCAAAATATTATGAGCCTGAGGCTGGTTTTCCACCTGAATGATTAGAACTGCCTGTTCTCCGCTTTTAATTACGAACCCGTAAGCGTCTTCAATATTGATTTGATTTTCAGATAAAGTTTGAGCTACTTTGTGTAATCCTCCTGGTTCGTCATTCATTACCACCGCAATGACTTCTTGTAAGTAAACCGGGAAATTATGATGACGAAGAAGTTCAAAAGCTTTTTGGGGTTCGTTGGCTAAAACTTTAATTACTCCAAACCCATTGGCGCTGGAGACAGTAATAGCCCGAATATTGATTTTTTCCTGAGAGAGGATACGAGTAATTTTCTCAATCCTTCCTGGTTTATTCTCGGCGAAAATGGAAAGCTGGCGAGCCATTTTATTTCCTCCTTTTTATAACGGACGACGGTCAATCACTCTTTGAACTTTTCCCTCTGGGGTGGGTATACTTCCTGGTTCTACTAAGACTACCTCAGGGGTTACGAGAATTTCGGAGTGAAGCTCGGATTGGATTCTTTCTCTCAACCGGGCTAATTTTTGTACATCACCGGAGAAGAGCTCTGGTTTTATCTCTACTTCTACTATCATTGTATCTCGATAGTCTTCTCTTTCTAAAACAATACGGTAATTATTGCCCACTTCAGGGCTGCTCATTAGTACTTTTTCTATTTGCATAGGAAAGACATTAACCCCCCGGAAAATAAACATGTCATCAGTTCTTCCCTGAATACGGGAAATGCGCCGGTGGGTTCTCCCACAAGGGCAGGGCTCATCTAAGAGAAAAGCTAAATCTCCAGTTCGGTAACGGATAAGGGGCGTGGCGTCCCGGTAAATGGTGGTAAGAACTATTTCTCCCACTTCTCCGGGGGCAGTAGGAGAAAGAGTTTGAGGATTGAGTATCTCTAAAATATAATAATCTTCCCATAAGTGCATTCCATTTTGGAAAACACACTCAAAGGCTACTCCTGGTCCGTTGACTTCTGATAACCCATAAGAATTATAGGCTTTGGCTCCATAAATTTCTTCTATACGGTGTCGAGTCTCTTCGCTGTGAGGTTCAGCTCCTAAAAGTATGATGTGAATATTGAAATCTCGACGAGGATCTAAATCTTCGGCCTTAATTAGTTGAGCAAGAAGAAGAGCATAACTAGGGATGATGTGAATTGCTGTGCTTTTAAAAAATTTTAAAAACCAGATTTGTCTTTTACTGTTTCCTGCACCTATAGGGATGGTAAGAGCTCCTAATCTTTCTGCTCCATAATGCATACCTAAACCGCCAGTAAAAAGTCCGTAGCTCATCATATTCTGAAAAACATCGTTTTTCCTCATTCCTACAGCATATAAAGAACGAGCTACTTGATTAGTCCACCGATCTAAATCTGAAGCGGTGTAGTAGATTACTGTGGGAGTGCCAGTAGTTCCAGAAGAAGAATGGAGCCGTACTACATCTTCTAAGGGTGTGGCTAAGAAATCAAAAGGAAAGCCTTCTCGCAAATCTGCTTTAGTGGTGGGAGGAATAACTTTTAGATCTTCAGGAGACTTGATTTTTTCCGGGTCTATTTGGTTGCGAGCAAAAAGACGGCGATAGAAGCTAGTTTTTTGGGCATTAGTTATAGTTTCTTGGAGTCTTTCCATTTGTAGTAAAGATAGTTCCTCCCGGGGCATAATTTCTAATTGCTTTTCCCAGTACAATTTTTTTTCTCTCCTTTTTTTGTTTTGTTAACGTATAATGAACTAAAGATAATTATATCCTAGTTGAGAAAATATGGAGAATTGGTATAATCGAAAGCGCTTTTATTTACCTATAATAGATAAAAATAATTTTCTATTTCCAGCTTTTTCTTTAGGAACGGAGAGGGAAAGAAGGGAATAGTAGTAAAGAGTAGAATGAAGGGGTGAATATCGATGGAACTAAATGTCTTTATTAGTTTTTTAGCTGGTCTTCTTTCTTTTCTTTCTCCTTGTGTTTTAGCTATTGCTCCTGCTTATTTGAGTTACATTAGTGGAGTGGAATCAACTGAAAAAGAAAAGACTAAAATCTTAACTCATACTCTTCTTTTTGTGGTAGGTTTTAGTGGGGTTTTTATTTTGATGGGGCTGGGAGCTTCTTTTTTGGGAAGCATCCTTGCTCCTTACCGGGTGTGGTTCAATCGGTTAGCAGGAGTTATCATTGTGATTTTTGGTCTACAGATTTTAGGAATTTTGAAAATTCGCTGGTTATATGCTGATAAGCACTTTCGCCCTCAAGATATGGCTCTTTCTCGAGTGCGAAGCTTAGTTTTAGGTGTATCTTTTGGCCTGGGGTGGACACCTTGTGTTGGTCCCATTTTGGGGTCTATTCTTATTTATGTCTCTACTATGGGCCAGGTTTGGCAGGGTGGAATGCTCCTTTTCTTTTATGCTTTGGGCCTGGCTTTACCTTTTATTTTTTTGGGAATAGGCTGGGGACATCTTACTACCTTTTTTCGTGGTTTACAAAAAAAAGGAAGATGGGTAGAAATAATGAGTGGAATATTGCTCGTTTTCCTGGGTGTGGTAATATTTACTGGAGAAGTGAATACTTTGCTTTCCTTTTTGGGAATGGATGCTTCTTTCAATCCTGAAATTTTGCTATTAGAAGAATAGGGGTTTTTCTTATGCCTATCATCAGTAAAGACGAACAAAAAGTAAAGGCTTTTGGCGATGTTTCCAAAAGATTAAATCTTTCTAATCGAGTGTATCGAGGTATGCAAGCTATACCAGTGGATAAAATTGTAGGTAGTGTGGGAAGAGCGGCGGATTTACTTCCTGGTTTCCGTTTGAAAAATCCTGATGCTCGTTACTATCGTATCAGAAGAGCGATGGAAAGAGGAGAAATCCTTCCTCCCATTATTGTTTATCAGGTGGGAGACGAATATTATGTTCTAGATGGTAATCACCGAGTAGCAGTAGCCAAAGAGTTGGGTGTCAAGTACCTTGACGCTGAAGTGATTGAATTTTTCCCTTCGGAGATAAGGGAAAGTCGAGCTTTGCGCAAAAAAAGAGCAGAATTTGAAAACTTAACTGGACTCAAAGGCATTGATGCTAGCGAGCCTCGACATTATGACTCTTTCTTAAGTTATATCCAGGATTATGCTAAAAGAATGGAAGCATTTTTAGGAAGAAAAGTACCTCTGAAAGAGGCTGCCCTTAACTGGTTTTTATCAGTCTATACCCCGGCAGTGCAGGCTATTGTAGAGCGAGGATTAGAAGAAGCCTTCCCCAATAAAAGCCTAGCTGATATTTTTGCCTATGTTCTTGATTATAAATGGTACAGGAGCCAGAAAGAGGGATATGATATTGGTTTTGAGCAAGCTTTAGATGGGTTCATAGAAGAAATAGTAGGTAAAAAAGAAAGTGAAGAAGATAAAAAAACTTTTATGCAGAAAGTAGGAGGACTACTGGAGGAGGTGTTACCTTGGCTGAGAAAGGAATAAATTGGCATGAACTTTCTCCACAAGAAGTAATTAAGATTTTAGAGAGCGATGAAGAAAAAGGATTAAACGAAGAGGAGGCAAGACAGAGATTAGAAAAATATGGAAGAAATGCCTTGCCTCCGGCCAAGAAAAAGACTATCCTTACCATGTTTTTGGAACAATTCAAGGATTTTTTGGTGTTAATCTTAGTAGGAGCAGCTTTAGTTTCTTCGCTTTTAGGAGAGACCACTGATTCTTTAGTGATTATTGCTATTTTGATTTTGAATGCTATTTTGGGAGTGGTGCAGGAAAGTAGAGCTAACCAGGCTTTGGAAGCTCTGAAAAAGATGACCGTTCCAGAATGCGAAGTAATAAGAGAAGGAAAACCTCGTAAAATAAGCTCAGAAGAGATAGTTCCTGGGGACATAGTTATTCTCCGGGAAGGAGATTTTATTCCGGCTGACTTGCGCCTCATAGAAATTCACGCTTTGAAAATTGATGAATCCAGCCTAACTGGTGAATCGGTACCGGTAGAAAAAGATATCTCTTCTCTTCCTGCCGATGCTCCTATCACTGACCGTCTTAATATGGTTTATTCTGGGACTCTGGTTACCTACGGAAGGGGTAAGGGAATAGTAGTAGCCACTGGTATGGATAGAGAGATAGGAAAAATTGCTAGCTTAATCCAGGAAGAAGAAGAGACAGTAACTCCTTTGCAAAAACGACTGGCTGGTTTGGGAAAGCTCCTGGGCTTTTTGACTCTGGGAATATGCGCTCTCGTTTTTTTAGTCGGCTTTTGGCGTGGGGAACCGCCTTTTGATATGTTTATGACTGCAGTAAGTCTTGCTGTAGCGGCTATTCCCGAAGGTTTGCCAGCCATTGTAACTGTAGTTCTGGCTTTAGGAGTTTATCGTATGAGCCAGCATCGAGCTATTATTCGCAAATTGCCAGCGGTGGAAACCCTGGGTTCTACTACTTATATCTGTACTGATAAAACGGGCACTCTTACTGAAAATCGGATGATGGTTCGAGAAGTATGGACCGAAACCGCACAAAAGCTTTATCAAATTGCTGTTCTCTGTAATGATGCTATTTTGGAGGAAGACAGAGAAAATGAAACACGCCTTGGAGATCCTACCGAGCTGGCTCTTTTAGATTATGTTAAAAAACAAAATATTGATTTTTCTCCCTGGAGAAGAGCTTATCCTCGTCGAGGAGAAGTGCCTTTTGATTCCAACCGGAAAATGATGTCCACTCTCCATAACATAGATGGAGAAACAGTGCTCTTAGTTAAAGGTGCTCCTGATATAGTTATTACTCGTTGCTCTTTTTATGAAAGAGAAGGAGAAATTGTTCCTCTTTCTCCAGAAAAGGAACAAGAGATAAAGAAAGCTATGGAAGAGATGGCGCAAAAAGCTCTCCGAGTTTTGGCTTTTGCCTGGAGAAAAATGGAAGAAGGAATTACCCCTTCACCGGAAGACGAAAAGGATTTAATCTTTGTAGGCTTAATGGGCATGATTGATCCTCCTCGTCCCGAAGCGAGGTCAGCTTTAGAAGAGGCAAATAAAGCTGGTATTACTACAGTAATGGTTACCGGTGATAATCCTGTTACTGCTCGAGCGATAGCGGAGGAATTAGGGATGTTTTCTCCTCAAGACTTAGTAATCACCGGACAAGAATTAGATAGTTTTTCTCCTGAGGAATTAAAAACCAAAATTAAAAAAATCAGGGTGTTTGCTCGAGTATGGCCAGAACAGAAGCTCAAGATTGTAGAAGCTCTGCAAGCTAATGAAGAAGTAGTAGCTATGACTGGTGACGGGGTTAATGATGCTCCGGCTCTTAAAAAAGCTGATATTGGTGTGGCTATGGGTGTTTCAGGTACGGAAGTAGCTAAAGAGAGCGCCGATATGATTTTAACTGATGACAACTTTGCCACCATTGTGCATGCTATTAAAGAAGGTAGAGTGATATTTGATAATATTAGAAAATTCGTGGTTTATCTTTTGTCCTGTAACTTAGGAGAAATATTTACTATTTTTATTCCTATTCTGGTAGGGTGGCATAGTCCTTTAGTGCCGGTGCAAATCCTTCTCATTAACCTAGTGACTGATGGTCTCCCAGCTTTGGCTTTAGGGATGGATAGTCCAGAACCAGATGTGATGATGAGAAAACCTCGTCATCCTCGAGAGGGGATTGTTAATTCTCATTATATGGGGATTGTGCTGTTCAACGCTTTTTTCATTACTTTAGCAGTGGTGGCTTCTTTTGGAATGGGATTAAATTTGTGGGGACGAGAGATAAGTCAAACTTTAGCTTTTGCCACTTTGGGTTTTGATGAGTTGTGGAGAGCTTATAGTTTTCGTTCAGAAAAGAGGAATTTCTGGCAAATCAACCCTCGAGGCAATTTATATCTCGTGGGAGCTTGTTTGTTATCTTTCCTGGTGGTAATATTAGTAATAGTTTTGCCCCCTTTACAGCGCATTTTCCAAACAGCAAGCTTAAGTCTCGATCAATGGATTTGGGTTATCCTCTTTTCCCTTATTCCTGTTAGTGCTTATGAAATCAGGAAGCTATTTCATAAAAAGGAGGAATAAAACATGGAAGAAAAAATAGTAAAAATTGAAAATCCCCAGGGTTATAACCTGATTTTGGGACAGGCTCATTTTATTAAGACTGTAGAAGACCTCTACGAAACCCTGATAACTTCTTCGCCTCATTTAAAGTTTGGTTTAGCTTTTTGTGAGTCTTCAGGGCCTTGCTTGGTTCGCTATACCGGAAACGACGAGGGACTCACGGAATTAGCTAAAATTAATGCCTGGAATATATCAGCAGGACACACTTTTATAATTTTTTTGAAAGAAGGTTATCCTATTAATGTTCTTAATGCGGTGAAAATGGTTCCTGAAGTATGCCACATATATTGTGCTACTGCTAATCCTGTAGAGGTAGTAATAGTAGAAACTGAACAAGGTAGGGGAGTAATGGGGGTAATAGATGGGTTTAAAACTAAAGGAATAGAGGGAGAAAAAGAAATTTCTGACCGTAAGACTCTATTGCGCCGGATTGGTTATAAAATTTAAAGGAGTGTTGTGAGTGAAGAGGGCTTTTGCTGACCTTCCTCTTCATGGAGGAAAGTGTCCTCCTTGGCTTTTTGAACGGATGAGAGTTCTGGGAGGATTAATTATTGAAGCCATAGTAGAATTTTTTGGTCCGGAAGAAGTACTACGGCGAATTTCTGACCCGGTTTTTTTCCAATCTCTGGGTTGCCTTTTGGGTTTTGATTGGCATTCCAGTGGTTTAACTACTACTTTGTGTGGAGCACTAAAAGAGGGAGTACGGGGCAAAGAAAAAGACTTACGGCTTTTCATCTGTGGAGGAAAAGGAGCAACTTCTCGCAAGACTCCCGAAGAAATTTATGCTCATGCCCAAAAAAATGCTCTTTCTTTTGCCGATCATCTGGTTTACCTGAGTCGAATGTCAGCTAAAGTTGATAATTCTGCTCTCCAAGATGGATACAATCTCTATCATCATGCTTTCTTTTTTACCTCTTCAGGGAAGTGGGCAGTAGTGCAACAGGGTATGAATCCTGACAATAAATATGCTCGCCGTTATCATTGGTGGGGAGAAGGAGTAAAAGATTTAGTTTGCGAGCCTCATCAGGGGATTTGGGGAGAGAAGAAGGAAACGCAAGTTCTCAATCTGGTGGCTCGAGAGAGCACGGGTTGCCGAGAGGGTATGGTAGAGTTAGTGCAAGAAAAGCCAGAAAAACTAAAAAAAGATATGACTCTTATTCCTCACCTTTCTCTTCCTTCTCGCCATTTCATAAAAGAAGGAGATTTTAATCTGGGAAGGATAGATAAAACTTTGCAGATGATTCATGAGAAAAAGCCTCAAGATTTTGAAACCCTTTTAGCTTTTCCCGGGGTGGGTCCTAAAACCTTACGGGCTTTAGCTCTTACAACTGAGGTGGTGATGGGAGCTTCTCCTAGCTTTACCGATCCGGTGAGTTTTTCTTTTGCTCATGGAGGAAAAGATGGGATTCCTTTTCCGGTGGACCGAGAAACTTACCGGGAAACCATAGAATTTTTTACTAAAGTGGTGCAACATTCTCGAGTTTCATCTGCTGATAAAAATAAAATGTATCAACAACTCAAACTTTTAGTTGGTTAGGAGGAAAGATAATGGAAACCTTAGAGGCGATAAAAAAAAGACGCTCAGTTCGTCAGTTTAAGAACTTGCCGGTGGAAAGAGAAAAGATTGAGCAGATAATAAATTGTGCACGCTTAGCTCCTTCAGCTAACAATTTTCAGCCCTGGGAATTTGTAGTAGTAACTGACCATCTCAAGCGGCAGGAAATTGCTAATGCTACCAATTATGGGAAATTTATTGCTCAATCTCCGGTTTGTATAGCAGTGTTTTGCCGAAACACCCATTTTTACCTGGAAGACGGTTGTGCTGCTACAGAAAATATTCTCATTGCTGCTCGAGATTTGGGTTTAGGTTCTTGCTGGATAGCCGGTGATAAAACACCTTACGCTTCGCAGGTAGCTAAAATCCTTGGTGTTCCAGCTAATTATCATCTAGTGAGTCTAATAGCTTTAGGGTATCCTGAAGTAGAGCCTTCTATGCCAGCAAAGAGAGGCGTAGAGGAAGTTTTGCATTGGGAAAAGTTCTGAGGAGAATAAAATGAAGATAGGAATCTTATCTGATAGTCATGATAACCTTTCCCTACTCCAAAAAGCTCTAGATATTTTGGAAAAGGAGAAAATAGATTTAATCCTTCATGCTGGAGATTATGTTGCTCCTTTTTCAGTGGAGCTTCTCTCTCGCTCCTCTATTCCTTGGGAAGGAGTGTTGGGGAACAATGATGGGGAGATACTGGGCATTTTTCAGAAATCGGGGGGAAAGATAAATTCTCCTTTCTGGGAAGGGGAGAAAAATGGTTTCCGTATCTGGGTTTCTCATTTTTATCTACCAGCAGAGTTAGCTTTTGAAAGCAGAAAATATAACCTGGTAGTTTATGGACATACTCATAAAGCAGTGATAAAAGAGGAAAATGGTTTTTTCCTGGTTAATCCGGGTGAAGCGTGCGGTGTACTTAGTGGGAAGCCTACTTTGGCTTTTTGCGATTTAGAAAAAAAAGTGGCAAAATTAATTGATATCTAATCCAATCAAAAGGGGGGTTGATAGTGGAGATTGTTCGAGAGCGTTTTACTCAGCAGTTAAAAGAATTGCAAGAAGATTTAGTTAATATGACTCATGCAGCGGAGAAAATGTTGCAATTGGCTATCGAATCTCTAAAAGAGAGAAACACAGAGAAAGCGCAAGAGGCTATTGCTTTAGATGATGTAGTGGATGACTTTAACTTTAAAATTGAGGAAAGATGTTTATCGCTTATTGCTTTACAGCAACCAGTGGCTAAAGATTTGCGAGTAATTGCTGCTATATTGAAAGTTATCACCGATGTAGAGAGGATTGGTGACTATTCTGTTGACATTGCCAAATTTAGCATTCGCTTGGTAGAGAAACCTTTATTTAAACCTCTTGTGGATGTGCCGAAGATGGCAGATTTGGTAAGAGAAATGTTAGAGGAAACTATTACTGCTTTTGTAGAGAGAGACTTAACCATAGTGCAAAAAGTAGTAGAAGCTGATGACCAAGTAGATGCTCTTTATCGTTCAATTCATGAAGAAATAGTAGAATACATAGAAAGAGACCCCAGCGTTACTCGCCAGGCTATCTGGATTTTAATGATTGCCCGCTATTTAGAAAGAGTTGGAGACCATGTTACCAACATTACCGAGCGTATTTATTATATGGAAACCGGAGAATTGATAGAACTACATCAGTAGAGGTGGAAGAAATGGAAGAGAAAAAAATCTGGTATTTTCCCCAATCTGGTCCAGATAATACTTTAGCGACTCTGGATATTGCTCTGCGAAGGGCAAAGGAGTTGGGGATAAGATATGTCGTGGTAGCTTCTCGCTCTGGAGATACTGTTTTGTCTTTGGAAAGGAAATCCCGAGAAATAGGCTATTCTGGCAACTTGATTATGGTTACTTATCATGCTGGTTTCTCTGGCGGAGATAGCATATCTTTTCCTCCTTCTCGAAGAGAAGAACTGGAAAAAAAAGGAGTGAAAATCGTTATGAGCTCTCACGCTTTTAGTGGAGTGAGCCGTTCTTTCCGGCAAAAATTTGGAGGAGTGAGTATCCCGGAAGTAATTGCTGAGAGCTATCGGCGTATCTCTCAGGGCTTTAAGGTTGCAGTAGAAGTAGCTATTATGGCTGCTGATAGTGGGGCTATTCCCACTACGGAAGATGTTATCTCTATGGGAGGTAATAGCAAGGGAGTAGATACTGCTATTCTCTTGAGAGCTGCTCATCAAAATTCTTTCTTCGATTTGAAAATTAAAGAAATATTTTGTTTACCTCGAGAAGAAGAAACTTAGAAAGGAGAGATTGGAATGATTAATACTTTTAAAGTTACTGGAGAATGGAAAAAAGGTTTGCGAGTAGACACTCAGGTGAGAAACTTTGCTCTTTCCTTTGATGAACCACCTTCTTTAGGTGGAGAAGATAGTGCTTGCAATCCGGTGGAAGGTTTATTGGCATCTCTTGCGGGATGTCTGGGAATTGTCGCTCGAGTGGTAGCCCAGGAGAAGAGTTTACCTATTGAGAAAATACAGGTGGAGATAGAAGGAGACTTAGACCCTCGAGGTTTTATGGGGCAATATGACCAGGTTCGTCCAGGACTACTGGCTGTTCGATACCAAATTAAAGTAAGCGGTAACGTGAGCGATAAAGATTTAAAAGAATTTGCAGAGGAAGTAGACAAGCGTTGTCCGGTTTCTGATACTTTAAAAAATGGTACTAAAGTGGAGGGAAAGGTAACTTTATAACCAGGCAGTCTACGACGTAAGCAGAAAAATTAAAAACATAAAAAATCAAGAGGAAAGCAAATAGGCACTGAGAAAGGCGTCTTTCTCAGTGCCTACAGGTGTAGGATTGAAGAGCCGATGCTGAGGGATACTTTTCCCTTAAGTGTCGGTCGTGCAAAATTAAAAGCAGATAAATATAATATTGGAGAAATACCCCCTAGTATGACTGGGGCGTGATTAAAGCAAAATAGATAGTGGAAAATACACCAGCGTGTCTAATGAGAGATAATGAGGAGTGTACCTCCCTATAACTTCTTGTTTTTGTCACCAATGAATGTTTTTACGAGGGGTTTAAACTATAAAGGGAGTGTTCCTTATGACCCCTAGAAAAGAAAAATACAAGAGTTAAAGGCAGATACTCGAGTGGCATTTATTCTCAGCTGGAAAATAGGACAGAGAGAATTGGTTTCTCTAAATAGGAAGGAGATAGAGTGATGAAAGCTGCTCTTTTAGAAGATATAGACCGGCTAGTGGTGAAGGAAGTAGAAGATTATCAGGTGAGAGAAGGAGAGGTACTGGTAAAAGTTAAATCCTGTGCGGTTTGTGGCTCCGATATCCGAATTATGCACTCTGGTAATCCTCGAGTTAAGTTTCCCCACATTATTGGTCATGAGATTGCGGGTGTTGTGGTAGAGGTAGGAAAAGGAATAGAAAAGTTTAAAGTAGGAGATAGGGTGGCGATAGGGGCAGATGTTCCCTGTGGAAAATGTTTTTGGTGTCAGAATGGAATGGGAACTAACTGCGCTATAAACTATGCTATTGGTTATCAGTTCCCGGGAGGCTTTGCTCAATATATTCTCCTCAATACTTTATCTGTAGAACAAGGGTCAGTGCATAAAATTCCGGAGAAACTTTCTTTTGATGAAGCATCTTTGGCTGAACCTTTAGCTTGTGCTATTAATGGGTTAGAAATGGCTAACTTGGGAGTAGGAGATACTCTATGTATTATTGGAGCAGGGCCTATTGGTTGCATGATGATAGAAATGGGTCGTCATATGGGAGCAACTAATATAATAGTTATCCAACGTTCTCAGCGGCGTCTGGATTTGGCTCGTAAATTTAATGCTGACCATTATTTTTTGAGCGATAAAAATATAGAAGAAAAAGTGAAAGAAGTAACAAATGGAGAAGGAGCAGATGTGGTGATGATAACTTGCGCTTCTCCCGATGCTCAAGAGCAAGCTCTTCTTTTAGCTCGCCACCGAGCTCGAATAAATTTTTTTGGAGGATTGCCTTCTGGAGCGCGTAACATCAGTATTCCCAGCAATCTTATTCATTATCAAGAATGTATGATCTTAGGTAGTCACGGTAGTCTTCCTCGTCATCACCGAAAAGCTTTAGAGGTAATGGAGAAAGGGATGGTCAACCCCGGAGAGTATATTACTCACCGTTTTCCTCTGGAAGAAATACAAGAGGCCTTTAAAGCAGCCGAATCTCACGAAGGATTGAAAGTTGTGGTTAACCCATGAAGGCTCTGGTGCTGGAAGAAAAAGGAGTTTTATCCCTGCGAGAGATACAAACACCTTCTCCTCGAGAAGGGGAAGCTCTGATAAGAGTTCGAGCAGCAGGAATATGTGGTTCCGACCTCCCCCGGATTTTTGGTGGTCAAGCTTATTTTTACCCTCTTATTCCTGGCCATGAGTTTTCAGGCGAAGTAGTGGAAGTGGGAAAGAAAGAAGATGAGGGATGGATAGGTAAGAGAGTTACGGTTTACCCCCTCATCCCTTGCCGAAATTGCAAATATTGTGAAGTGGGTCAATACGAGTTGTGTGATAATTATGGGTATTTAGGTTCTCGGCAAAATGGGGGTTTTGCCGAGTTTGTGGTAGCTCCTATAGAAAACCTTATTCCTCTTCCTTCTCGAGTTTCCTGGGAAGAAGGAGCGTTGAGTGAACCAGGAGCAGTAACCTTGCACGCCTTACGACGCGTCCATCCCGAGATGGGAGATAAAGTAGCAGTATTTGGTTTAGGTCCTATTGGGCTTCTCTGTGGTATATGGGCAAAGTTAGGAGGAGCTCGAATGCTTACCGGGTATGATGTGGATGAGCAAAAATTTCCCTTAGCTCATGCTTTAGGTTTTGACCTCGCCTTGTCTCCAGTAGGAGAAAAAGAAGAGGTGGATTTAGCCATTGAGGCTTCAGGAAGTAGCCGAGCTCTTTTAGATGCTTTAGGAATAGTGAGAAAGAAAGGCAAGGTTCTCTTGGTGGGAAATCAAGAGCGGGATGTGACCTTAAAACCTCAGGAAATCGGTATGGTTCTTCGCCGAGAACTAACTGTTGTGGGCACTTGGAATTCGGATTTTTCCTTTCTTAATTCGGATTGGAAAAGATTACTGGAATTAGAAGAAAGAGAGAAAGTATCTTTATCTCCTTTAATCTCTCATCGAATAAGTTTGAAAGAAGCTCCTTCCTTTATATTAGAAATGCAGCAAAAGCATTTTCCTTATACTAAAGTGATTATAGAACCTTAGGGGGTTAAGCTATGATAAAAGTTTCTGCTTCTTTGGATTGTGCTGATTATCTCCATCTGGGAGAAGAAGTAAAAAAGTTAGAAAGAGCAAAAATAGATATGCTTCACATTGATATTATGGATGGAGTGTTTGTTCCTAATTTTGCTCTGGGTACTAATCTTTTAAGGAAGCTCCGTCCAGCTACCTCTCTTTTTTTTGATGTTCATCTTATGGTGCAAAGTCCTGAACCTTTTATACCACTGTTTGCTGATTTGGGAGCAGATATGATTACTTTCCATGCCGAAGTAGATAGTCGTCTGCATCAGTTAGTGGATAGGGTGAAGAAGGAAGGTAAAAAAGTGGGGTTGGCTCTCAACCCTTCTACTCCTCCTGAATTTCTTTCTTACCTTTTGCCTTATTTAGACTTGGTGCTTTTAATGACTGTAGACCCAGGCTTTGTAGGACAGAAATTTATTCCGGAAGTTGTTCCCAAGGTGCAAAGGGTAAGAAAAATGATAGAGGAGAAAGGTTTGAATTTGGATATTGCTGTAGATGGGGGGATTGGAGAAAAAACTGTTCCTCTTTTAAAGAAGGCTGGAGCTAATGTTTTTGTAGCTGGCACAACCAGTATTTTCTCTGGTCGGGAAGATGTGGAGAAAGCAGCTTTAGAATTTAAGAAGTTTTGTGAGGAATGCTAGAGCTCTGCTTAAACAAAAATGGTGCGCGGTGCTGGATTCGAACCAGCGACTTCCACCGTGTGAGGATGGCACTCTACCGCTGAGTTAACCGCGCCCAAGACATCTTTCTTGTATTTTACCACAGTATCATTATATTCTTCAATACCTGCCCGCAACAGGTTTGATTGAGTAATATAAAAGGGAGGAAAAATAATGGTAGAAGGAAAGCACTATGAGCTTACCCCAACTAAATATCGGTTTCTCTTTGGACCGGCAGAACCAGTTCTTACTCTTCACAGTGGAGAATCACTATCGGCGTTTACAGTGGATGCGGAAGGATTTGACTGTCTGGGTAACCCCTTAACCTGGGATAAAAAAGAAGTGAGCCCAACTACTGAATTTAAGGAGAGTAACCCCTTAGTTGGTCCTATCTGGATAGAAGAGGCTTATCCCGGAGATTTACTTAAGGTGAAAATCGATGCTATATCATTAAACCGGGATTATGCTTGGTCAGGACATTCGCCTCACTTTGGAGTTCTTACCGAAGAAAGCGAAGGCCAGCTTTTGCTTTTTAATGATCCTCTGCCTCGAGTGAGGTATAGGTGGCATCTCGATCTTGAATCTCAGACTGCTACTTGGGAGCTTTCTCATAGCCGTCTTAAGAAAGTAACCATTCCTCTTCATCCTTTTATTGGCTCAATTGGAGTGGCTCCTCGCTTTGGAAGAGTAGAGACCGCTCTTACTCCGGGAGAATATGGTGGTAACATGGATTGCCCAGAAGTAAAAGAGGGGGTAATTCTTTATCTTCCAGTATGGGTGCGAGGAGGTTATCTATCTTTTGGCGATGTTCATGCTGCTCAAGGAGATGGGGAAATTTCTGGGTGTGCTTTGGAGACCACTGCTCGTGTAACTTTGAGCTTAGAAGTAATTAAAAATAAAAAAGCCGACTGGCCTCGAGTGGAAGACCAGACTCATATAATGGTAGTAGGAAGCACCAGGCCTCTTCTTAATGCAATTCGAATTGCTCATTTAGAATTGGTTCGCTGGCTGGTGGAGGACTACGGATTTGAACGGTGGGAAGCATTTGAGCTTCTTTCTCAGGTAGGAACTATGCGAGTGGGAAATGTAGTAGACCCTAATTATTCGGTGGTAGCCAAATTTCCCAAGAGATATCTTCCTAAGGAAACTAACTCTGTTAGCTAAAGGCCTTGTTTTATGATCTCCTACCAAACCCGTTATTTACTACTCCTTACTGAATTCTCTTCTCTCACCCTTTAAGAAAGAGAGGGATTCCTAAGTCTACCTTTTTAGTTTTTAAATTTAGTATGAAAACTGGTGATTCAGAAGAATAGTTGTGGTATGCTAATGAAAATTTGTTTTAGTGAAGGAGGTTTAACTTTGCGCTGGCCTGGAGTATTAGAGTATTTTGCTGAGTATCTTCCTGTGACTTCTCACACTCCTTTGATTACCCTGAATGAGGGAAACACTCCTCTGGTGGAATCTTATCACTTAGTAAAGAAATTGGGAGTAGGAAAGCTTTATTTTAAATTTGAAGGAATGAACCCTACTGGCTCATTTAAAGACCGGGGAATGGTGGTAGCAGTGGCCAAAGCTAAAGAAGAAGGTAGAAGTGTGGTAATGTGTGCTTCTACTGGTAATACTTCTGCTTCTGCTGCAGCTTATGCACAACGAGCTGGTCTTTCCTGTATCGTCCTTATCCCTCAGGGGAAAATTGCTCTGGGTAAACTTTCTCAGGCTCTTATGCATGGAGCACGAGTTCTCGCGGTGCGGGGAAACTTTGACGATGCTCTATCTATGGTAAGGTATATAACTTCTCATTATCCAGTGGCTCTAGTTAATTCCATTAATCCTTATCGTATTGAAGGACAAAAAACTGCGGCTTTTGAAGTGGTAGAGTGGCTGGGGGAAAGTCCTGCCTATCTTGCGTTACCGGTAGGAAATGCGGGAAATATCACTGCTTATTGGAAAGGGTTTAAAGAGCTAAGAGAGAGAGGAAAAATTAACTCTCTCCCCCGAATGTTAGGTTTTCAAGCTGAAGGGGCAGCTCCTTTGGTTTTGGGAAAACCCGTTCCTGACCCTCAAACTGTGGCTACTGCCATCCGGATTGGCAACCCCGCCAGCTGGAAGGGAGCTATTGCGGCTCGGGATGAGTCAGGGGGTGTGATTGAAGCAGTGAGTGATGAAGAAATCTTGCAAGCGCAAAGGATGTTGGGAGAAGAAGAGGGGCTGTTTGTAGAGCCAGCTTCAGCGGCATCTTTAGCTGGAGTGCTGAAAAAATCCCGGGAAGGATTTTTTACTGGCAGAGAAACCGTAGTTTGTGTTTTAACTGGACACGGTCTTAAAGACCCCGACATTGCCATAAAGCAAGGTGAAGGAAGGATTGAGGAAGTAGGAGCATCTGCAGAAGAAGTGGTAGAAATTTTGGGGCTGGAGAGGCGAAATGTTTGAAGTACAAGTTCCGGCTACCTCAGCAAATTTAGCTTGCGGATTTGATACTTTAGGCCTGGCTCTTAATCTCTTTTACCGAGTAGAGGTAAATAGCGCAGATGAGGGTTTCCACTTGTATCATGAAGGAGAAGGAAAAGGGAGAATCAAAGAAGAAGATAATCTTTTCTTTCAGGCAGTGAAGAAAACCTGGGAAAAAGTGGGTTTCTCCGGGCCAGGAATGAGAGTAGAGGCCTTTAATGAAATACCCATTTCCCGAGGTCTAGGAAGTAGTGCGGCATGCATTGTGGCTGGAGTTGTCTCTGCCAATGAAATAGCGGGTAGAGTCTTGAATGTATCTCAGATGATAGAGTTAGCTTCGCAGATAGAAGGGCATCCGGATAATGTTTTACCTGCTTTTTTAGGGGGGTTTACTATAGCTTTTTCTAAAGAGGGAAAAATTTTTTATCATCAGCTTCCTTTTTTACCGGAAGTGGAGATAGTGGTTTGTATTCCTGGCTACACCCTCTCTACTGAGGAAATGAGAAAAATTCTTCCCTCTTCTTATCCCCGAGATAAAGTAGTTTTTAATTTATCGTCTCTCGCTTATCTTTTGGGAAGTATTTTTACTGAAGATAGAGAAGGATTCTTTTTGTCTTTAGAAGATGAGATTCATCAACCCTATCGGGGAGCTAAAATTAAAGGGTTTAACGAGATTAAAGAGTATATCCAAAAGAGGAATTTGGGGAATGTAGCTATTAGTGGTTCAGGACCTACTTTAATCCTTTTTTTGTCCCGGCCCTTGCAAGAGGAAGAGAAAAAAGATGTAGAAGGGATTTTTCAATCTCAGGGAGTTAATATAAATATAAAAAGAGTAGAATGGATAAAAGAAGGGGTAAAGGTGAGGGAGTTATGAGCCTCATAGTGCAAAAATACGGTGGCTCTTCTTTGGCTGACCTGGATAAAATCAGGTTAGTAGCTTCTCGGGTAAAGAAATACGGGGATGAAGGGCATGAATTGGTGGTGGTAGTTTCAGCTATGGGGAAAACTACTGATCAACTTATTTCCCTAGCTAAAAATTTAAATCCTTTTCCTCCAGAAAGAGAGCTCGATATGTTACTCTCTACCGGGGAACAAGTTTCCATATCTCTTTTAGCTATTGCTCTTTCTTCTTTAGGAGTAAAGTCTGTTTCCTTAACCGGGGGGCAAGCGGGAATTATTACTACTGATACTTATACTAAAGCTAAAATTTTCCATATAGATACTCGGAGAATAAAAGAGCTCCTTCTCAATCACCAGGTGGTAATAGTGGCTGGCTTTCAGGGGAGGACTCCTCAAGGAGACATTACCACTTTAGGAAGAGGAGGAAGTGATATAACTGCTTGTGCTTTAGCAGCAGCTCTGGATGCTGATTTCTGCGAGATTTATACTGATGTTCGGGGGGTATTCACTGCCGACCCCCATCTTGTTCCTCAGGCCCAAAAAATTGCTCGTCTCTCTTATGAAGAAATGTCAGAGATGGCTACCTTAGGAGCTAAGGTTTTGCAACCCCGGGCAGTGGATTTTTCTCAAGCCTATGGAGTGAGAGTGCATGTTCGTTCTACTTTTTCAGAGGAGGAGGGAACCTGGGTGGAAGAGTTGAATAATATGGAAGAGGTAAGGGTAAAGGCCATCACTCACAGTGGGGATATGCTAAAAATAGTATTATTGGGAGTCCCTAACCAACCGGGAGTGGCGGCTCAGATTTTTAAGGCTTTATCTGATTTTTCAGTTTTTATCGATATGATTATTCAGAGTGAGGGAAGAGAGGACTACAAAGACTTAGCTTTTGTGGTTTCTCGAGAAGATGAAGACAAAGTTAAAAAAGCCATTAATAGCCTAGAAAAGGAATTGCCTTTTCTAGGGATGAAGTTTGATGAAACGATGAGCCGGGTGTCTTTAGTAGGAGCAGGAATAGCCAGCAACCCTAATATTGCTTATCGGATGTTTAACGCTCTGGCTCAGGCAGGGATAAACATAGATATGATTAGCACTTCTAATTCTCGGATTTCTTGTCTCATACCCCGGGATTTGATGGGAGAAGCGGTAAAAGTTTTGCACGAAGAGTTTATTATTCAGGAGGTGAAACTCAATGAAGGAATTTAGAGTGGCAGTAGTAGGAGTAACTGGGGCAGTAGGGCAGGAGATGCTCAAAGTTTTAGAGGAGAGGAAGTTTCCCGTTTCAGAGATTCGGCCTTTAGCTTCTTCTCGTTCTCAAGGGAAAAAAGTAAATTTTCGGGGTAGAGAGTGGGCAGTGGAAGTTTTAGACCAAAATAGCTTCCGGGGAGTGGACATTGCGCTTTTCAGCGCTGGAGCTTCCATAAGCCGAGAATTTGCTCCCTTAGCAGCGCAGAGTGGCTGTGTGGTGATAGATAACTCCTCAGCTTTCCGGCAAGACCCCGACGTTCCCTTAATCGTCCCGGAGATTAATCCTCATCGGATTAAAGATTATAGGCGAAGAAACATCATTGCTAA